>ERZ1740065.501-NODE-501-length-21133-cov-11.576003_pt1 | contig 21133 bp, 16 predicted proteins | sample MGYA00581738_ERZ1740065 | MGnify/ENA primary metagenome ERZ1740065 (study PRJEB43018, sample SAMN04849749) | marine metagenome | isolation source: floating plastic debris | place: Pacific Ocean | collected 2008-09-01 | study: EMG produced TPA metagenomics...
AGATATAGCCAGCCCATTGATGTGAATGCGTGTTATTAAGCTGCTTCCTTCTTAACAGAAAACTACGGAGAAACTTATGGGACTCCTATATACCCAAGATCAGGTAGTGGCAGGCGTTACGTCATACACTCAAACCGAGGCTCTTCAGAGGTCAAAGGTTAGTGTTATCATCACAGCAACGCATTTAACCCTGTTTACTCGAGGTAAATAGCCGTATGACTTCTCGGCAGACGATAACTCTCATTTGGTTAACACAGGGCTCTCTCCGGCATGGGCACTTGGGGTACCCCGCCCATTTGTCAAACCAATCCACCCAGTCAGCTTGTTCAGTCGTAGTAATTATTTGCCTAGTTTCAATTCAATTCAATTCATGGTGTAAGGCCTTCTATTCTAGGCCAGTATTGCGATGCATGTGCACCCTCCTTTCTGAGCTGAGATAAGTGCAAAGTTAATCATTTTGCAAAATCCTGAAGAGAGCCCTGTAACAGTACCTTCACCATGCCAAAGTTCATTTCACAATGCAAGAAATGAAATATCTCATTACAACTCCTATTTAATAGGACATGGTGGGAAATCGTTGGAAGATGAGACCAGTAAGCCAAGTGGCAAGAAGCCTTACGGCGTGCGCCAAAACCGTAGATCTATGGCAGTCAAAGGCGAGTATAGCGTTCTCAAAGCATTTCATTACAGTCTAGTGATTGATAGATTTCCTATTATCTGTTTCATTTGATAGGGTATGGTGGAGACTCTGGAACTGTCAGACAGCAACCAACTAGCAGCAAACGCTACATTATGAGAGGAAAGGGCAAATCTAGCAATGTGGAGGGTACACTTCAACATAAACTGAAGGAGCTTTACTAACTTCATTCCAGCACTAGCATCAACTAGAAGGAAGAACGCTAGAATATCAGCTTTATTATATTTGTAGATGAATAAGTTTTGGTTACCGTTTTAGTCTATGTCTGATGGCAGTGATGGACTCTAATTATACACTTCCGGTCACCATCTCTGATCAACAAGTCTAAATCATAAATGCTACTTGATTTTGAAGAATAAGGTCAAAAATATAACCAATTGTTTGATCATTTTGATCTCCATATTGAATGTCGTGCAAAAGTCTCACTAAAAAATCGTCTCTTCTCTTTACCAATGCAGCTGATGTCAAGGGTAATGGATTCTTGATCTTCCAGTACTTCTTGAACCCTGTGATCAGCTTTGCACATCTTCCATAGCAGAACTATCCGGTATTCATACCATCAGTTAGCATATCTCACTGACTCCGATAATGATATTCAGAGAAATGAAAGTGAGGTTGGTGGCTCTTGAGGCTAGCAGCAAACCCTGAATTGGTCTTTGACTTCAGAGTATCGGTGTTCCCATACTGCATGATGCACATAAAGGCCTGAGTTCTGTCAGAGCTGACTAAGCATAAATCCAAAAATGAACAAGCACTGGTTCCATGAGAGGTACTGGCTGTTGCTATTTATGTCGTTACTTCTCTCTACAATATGCCAACTTCTCAAAATAATTTTTCAGAGTTTAAAAAAAGAGAGTTGAGCTCCTATTATTGACAGAAAACATAGTTGTCGGTGTGGCTGAATATTGTTCTACGAATCAGTACGGGCAATTTCCCCATCAATATGTTGTTGTCAGTTTTGGATGGCATTCAATTCTACACACTGGATCTAGTTCAACACAGTGAGTGAACTTACTGTTTTTGCTCTAAGCTATGTCAGCTAGCTTTGTCTCAGGTTACCATGATACTATGCTGCTAATACCATTGTTAACTGGGCAATGTGGAAGCGATGCAATAGTTGCCAGGAAGAAGATTCTGATCACTGATACAGGAAGGGAGTACCCAATAGCACTCCTGTTGCCATGAGAGCACCGCTCCTATTTATGGGATAAAGATTAGTGTCTCACAGTTTTCATTCATTCTCCTCTCTAAGGGCGACAGAGACTGGTGGCAAATATGGACAGATATGTTTGTTTTCTCCAAATTATCTAGTAATACCTTCCTATTACTGATTTAGCTCTTTTTCAGATTTAAATATTGCCAAAGTGTTTTTCTTTGCTGGAATTGGTTTGGCTGCTTGTGCTTTCCACCCACCTGCGCTATACTTACAAGGGAGAACTGTTCCAGGTAAAACAGAGTCTTTGTAAAAAAACATTTCCATTCAACATCAACCATTTGCTTTCTGGATTAATTGATGATGTTGTATGGGCAGCTCACCTACACCAAGTCATCTTTCCTAATAGTTGATGGTAGCTGGTCGCCCTTCGACAATGGAATCTGTTCAGGGACTTGCGGTGAAGGAACTCTCATAAGAACCAGGAAGTGTAACAATCCAGCCCCGGCCAATGGAGGAAAGAAGTGTCGGGGATTGCCTGTCACAAGTGAACCATGCACAGTTTCTGGTTGTCCAGGTGAGCGTCAAGTATATTCGTCCCTGAGCCAGTAGTACTCATTACTGCGACTCAAACCTAATGGATGAATGGGTGACCTAGTTCAATGGTGACAGTAGCTGACAAGCTCAGATAACTGTCAATGTATTTGTATAGATGACATCCACGGAGGCAGAGCAGGTCATTTAGAACTGAGGCAGAAGTGTAGCTGTGATTGGTTGGACGATGAGCTTATTTATCTTCACTGCCAGCCAGAGAAGAAATATTTGAGGCATTTGACCCATGATAGCAAGCCGAGGGCTGCTACAACGCAGCTCATTACTCGCAACTATCACATAACTTTTGTGTAAACACTTCTCTTAACATATGACCAGTTAGTGTTCAGCATTACAGGTAAGCAGTATGCATATAAATGATCAGGAGTATGGTAGAGCGGCGTCCCAACCAACAGAACTTTAGAGGGAAGATGGAGAGATATAATGTTCATTCGTTCCTGTTATCTGCTTACCCGTGATTATTTGTACCATGATGAGGCATATACCAGTCACCTCCCCCCCAGATAAATCGGAGACTCCTGTATTTCAGCCCTCAGTATTTAGCTTGTTCAAACTTGCTTCTTTTTTTCTGGATTGCACCTAATTGTACTTGAACGCGTTGGTCAAGGAAAGCTCTGAATCAACTCATGCAGAAACCACTCTCTCATATCATCATTTGGTAGTTGTAGCCACTATTACCAATATCAGGTAATTAATAAAGCATCATTTCATCCGATTTTTCTTCAAATGCCTCACGGACTTCCAATGGACATCGAATACTAGGTATTTTTTCTCATTGAGATAGATCAATCTACTATGCTTCAATCATCCGTGCTTCTTAATACTATACGTAAATTCTGGAAAGTCCATTAGCTTTAGCACTGGAAAGGTTGTTAGTGACTCGGCCAGTGTAAAAGGGGTAATATCGGAAGGAGAAGCTAGCCGAGAAGTTAGCCATGGCTGGGCAAATAATCATATGTCTTAAACTTGGTTAGTTTAAGCGCAAAGGTCTGCAAGCAGCTAGTCCAGCAAGTAGATGACTCTACAAGCGATTTCGCAACCTTGCGACATGGCAAGCTTTTCGAATAATAATAATAATGAATCTGGGACAAAATCATGCGACACGTGGACCCTGCTCGAAAAATATTCAATTTAATATTTTTATTCCTCAGCTGGCTGGTATCACAGGAATACTTAATAGCAGATTTAAATTCACATCTTCCTATTCATTACTTTCGACAGCTAGCTCTCGACTTGAAACTCATCGTTGGACAAGCTAATCTGCAGCTAAGACCAGCTACTTGCGCTCATTCTCCAACTACTACATTTCATAAACTTTCTCTTGTTCATCAATCTCACTTTATGTCACAGGCTTGTTAAAAGGGATGAATATGTGCTGATATTCAAATGCGTTTTCCTACGAGAACAATTTCTACTACTACTATGTATTGCAATAAATGCCTTACACTGTCCTAGTGCCTCCTAAAGCGATACATAGGACTCACACTGATTGTGAGTACTGGTCATAATTAACAATACACTGGAACCATTCCAATCTACATTTTGCTGTGTAATTGTAAGAAACTTTGAGTACAACACACAGCTCTCATATTAAGTTTCTTCTTAATTCTGCAGTTGAAATCAAAGATTGTCTAGATTGAAGCAGATTACCTCATGTTTGTGGGATGTGATGAGAAATACGATCAGTAGCTGAGCTTATTAATTCCATCAATGATTTACTAGTACCACGGCTAGTTCTAGTAGTAGAGATACGCTAGTTTTCTTTCGAGAATCCATCCATTGCTCTGTCTTTCGTCACGGTTACGTCACATCCCGAAGTGGGTGGGGAATAAAATAAGCCGCACCCATGCAAAAACGAATACTTTTATTAGATTTGCGACAGCCGTGTTCGCTACTTCTGGACAGGATTTTTTCAGACTAAAAATAGCTTTGAACATGTCGCAGGGTCGCAAGCTCGCTTTACGTAGGAACTAACCATAAAGTTAAAAACAGGCTTGAACTGTTGATCCCACCCACCCCCACCCCACCCAGAATTTCATGTTTTCCTCTCACAGCTACTTATTCTTACTATTTCTGAAGAGGACATTGATGAGAACTACAAAACTTTAAGAGGATGTGATAGGTTGAAGGGTTTTTCCTGGACTTCAGCATGTGTTTACATCGTCAATGATGTCAAACACTGCAATTATTCGGATAAGATCTGCCTTTATCGCTTTTTAATGTTGAGGCTTATTGATGAATATTTTCCTTAGAACAAAAAGGCTCTAATGGAGGAGACCGTGATGACAGCTCTGATGAGGGAAGGAGAGGAGGCGAAAGGAAAGGAGATGTCAGCAGCGATAGCTCTGATGACGTAAGGAGAAGAGGCGGAAGGAGAGGTGGAGACAGAAGCAACAGCTCTGAAGAGCGAAGCAAAGGAGGCAGAAAGAGAGGTGGAGACAGCAGCGACAACTTTGATGAGGAAAAGATGATAGGAAGAAGGAGAGGTGGAGACAACAGTGACAGTTCTTATGAGGGAAGGAGAGGCGGAAGGAAAGGAGGAGACAGAAGCAGCGGCTCTGAGGAGGGAAGGAGAGGGGGTAGAAGGAAAGGACGGGATGAAAGCAACAGCTCTGAAGAAGGAAACAGAAATAGACTCAAAAGAGGTACAAACCGAAATGGCAGAAATGATGAGAAAGTAGGTGAACATCGCCTTTTCAAAACAATGATGAAATGAGAATGGCAAGGAATTTTACACCACAAACTGCAGCATGCATAATGTTATGGACTTTATTGTGCAGCCTCTGGAACCAGTATTTATGCCATGCATAGCAAAACTATAAATATGTTAACTTCAACATTGTAGCATCAAAAGAGATTTCAAACTGTCCCATACATTTAATTATCAATAATGGTATACTTACCTCCTGGTATATACACCAGTTCTTGTTGAGCCAACACACTCGTCAACTCTCCTAGAATTCCCGGGAGACTCCAGCGTTCTAGCTGTCAGAATTTAGAAGGAGAAAGGTTGATTATTGTTGTTATTATTGACGAGGCTCATGATACCATGTATACCACCATTTCTGTTCCCTCCATTTCCTCGCCTATTCCAAATTGCTTCAGCAGAGCTGTCTCTTCCGTGTCCACCTCTCTTTCCACCTCTCCTTCCACCTCCTCGCCTTCCTTCATTGAAGCTAAAGCCTCCATCTACACCTCTCCTTCTACCCCGCCTGCCACCTCTCCTTCCACCTCTCCTTCCACCTTCTGTCCTTCCTTCATCGAAGCCATCATCCCCATCTCCACCTCTCCATTCACCTCTCCTACTTCCTTCGTTGAAACCGTCATCCACATCTCCACCTATCCATTCACTTCTCCTTTCTTCATCGGATCCATCATCTCCATCCCCACCTCTCCATCGGCCTCTCCTTCCAAAACTCTTCAGACCTACTGATATGTTCATTTGACATTATTCGTCCCAAGCAATATCAGCACATTCAGTAATTCGATGTTGATATGTAAACTCACTGCTAAGCTCATCTATGCTCTAGAATTCAAAAATGGAAACGTAGTAACTACATCAAGAAAACACTGCATCACTTATTCAGACGTTTTTATGCTCAACAGTATTCTTTTTGGCGACTTAACGTTGGCATTGAATGCTGTGCCAATGGGTAGGATGGGTATGACTCAACCATACTAGTTCATATTAGAGGTCCAAAAATTCTTTGGGAGTTGTCTCCTTATGGGAAAACTTACTGGAAAAATTGGTTCAGTTTAATGATGTTCTGACCCGTATGGCACTAAACTAAGCCGTATTTAACCCTTGATCATACAATCACAATGAAGCAAGGACAGGTTAATATTACTGACACTGAGGCCTATCAGTTATTCCAGTCAGGCAAACAGATATTATGGCGCGTGATGGTGGGTGACAGCAGGTGACGGCAGGTGACGGCAGGTGACGGCAGGTGATGGCAGGTGATGGTAGGTGACGGTAGGTGATGGTAGGTGATGGCAGGTATTGCTGCTGAATTCAGTTATTCATTTGTCTGCTCCTTTCTGTCTAACCCTAGAGGACATGAAGGAAACGAGATAATGACCTTGACCTTTGTAAGCACATTATCCGATCAATACAGTATGCATTTGGATTTCTAGTATAACGTCATGGTTCTTCACCCAGTCTTAGGCGGTGTGCCCTGAAGTCCAGAGTCTGCTAAAAAGATTGCTGAAGCTGGAAAGGAATGAGTTGTTGAAATCGAGATAGTAAGTCTTAAAAACTTGCATTATCACTCACATTGACATATCTGATCTTCTCTCTATCATATTAATAATATTTGGTGGTTGCAATTTTCTGTCGATTTTCCTGCCCACTCCCGCACCTATCCTTGCTCACTCCCGCTCACTCCTGCGGCACCTATCCTCGCTCACTCCCGCTCACTCCCGCATGTGTTGATGCACGAATATCAAGGAGAGAATGACAAAAGCCAACATATTTCAATATTGAAATATAAGGGAAATTACGTACCTAGTAGCTATGTCATTGCACCTAAAAACGTGAAGTTTAATTTCCAAGCCGGTAAGCACCATACATTCATGGACTATTTTAATTACGGATGGCACCTATTGAATCACTAGCATACATAGTCATACCAAATACATGATCTATCGGTTTTGCTCTCCCATCCATTCATAACGATATATAACCATTCAACGTTCTGTAATAATGTAATGCCTCAAATGAAATCCAATTTCCACCACACAGGATGAAATATGTTATTAAGGTAATCAGCTTGCCGCCATGCTGCAACATTGAAAACATTTAGGGTTCGATCTTAGTGAGAGTAACCAGCAAACTTCTATCATTAAGCAACACACAGCTTCTAAAACTACAGGGTAGCTCATCATCAGCTGTCATTCCGCTTGGGAGACACTAAGGAGCTCACTATGGACCTCCTCAAGATTCTGTTAGTCACTGCTTTTACTCTTTGTTGCGGATGGTAAGTATTTTTCTGTGCATTTTTCTCGCAGACGTTTGTGATTCCACATGACAGATTTTGGTCAGTTATTCCAGCACTCAGTGCGGCTGCCTTTCACGCTAAGCCTCTGCAGGGGATCTGAGCTCATCTTCAGTTCGATGTCAAGAAGATCCCCAAGTTTTGATCCTTACAGTTTTTGATCACATCCACTTTCAAATTTCACGTAAACCTCTATGTTTGAGTGCTTAATTCGGTTTTTATCATTCTCTCGTTGACATGAGTACATAGCGTACGTGCGTATGTAGCACTGACAAGAGTGTTTGCGTGTGAGCGGGAGTGTGCAGGAATGAGTGGGCGAATGCGCGGGTGTGCGCGAATGTGCGGGTGTGTGCGCATGCGCGGGTGTGCGCGCAACTTCTAAACCTAAAACTCCATATAACCTGACGAAGGGACCTTCGTAACACATATTGCATAAAATATGATATTCAGATTGAGCACAGCAATATAAGGAATGAATAGTTTTGCGCATGGTTGAGAGAGAGAGAGAAGTTGTTTGTACCTATTGCGGGGCGCGAACCTAAGCTTCGGTGAGCTGTACAAGCAGTGGCTACAACCTAAGCTGTGGCTGATTGCAAGCACACCCGATAATCTCATCATACGTGGGCTACTCAAACAGCCAACAACTATGGCCGGATAATAATAGTCTCAAAAGTTCAAACGGCTATTGACAAGCCAACCAATCAACGATAAATCACCAAGTGGTGGAACCCACAATATTAAACATGCTTGAATGTGATCAGAGCGAGAGCTGGCTGTGAGCTGTAGCTTTTACCTTGTGGGTGTCAAGCCGTATCGTAATCGTATCATAATCACGTAGGTATGCACCCAGACTCAGGTGATTAAGGAAGGTATATTGACAGATGACATATACATGTAAATATAGAGAAACTTCATCACTTACGTAATCATTCTCTAACATCCGATGTCCATAGTTGATTGTTGCGAATGTTTCTATGCCATCATTTACTCTTCTATCAGTAGGTGAGCCGGAATAATGTGTTGGTGTTACAACAGCTACCGCAATTATGCTTCTACCGCACGTATGCCTGCTTTAGCTGAAGCTTTACACCAGCCTTTATGAAGCCTGTGCGCCTACCGATAAAAGAGTAAAGAGTGTCATTTTACTGCAGCTCATTCCATGCTAATCACAGCTGAGGTATGGGTCACGAATATATTATTAGTTGAGCCGAAACTGAAGAATTGATTGCCAGTGCACAAATTTCTGTGGTTTTTAATAGCGAATCAATACTTCCAGAGGCTACTGTAATCTCTTACCCTACTGGTGCCTAGTCAGCCTCTGAAAACGAGCCTTTGAGCTAAAGAAAGTCACTTTTCAGAGTTCTAAATGCATCCCCACATATGTTTTCAAACCAGATCATATAGTGAATGTCTGGCTTTGTGGGTTCATCACTGATTACCGCACCTGAATCACGAATAACGCCTCAAAGTAGGGATCAGATCTTTTTTCACTATTAAAACAAGTTAAACCTGAATTTCTTGTGTTAATTGTCAGGAGGATTTACATTACGGAAGAAAACATGTTAATGGATCATCTCGTACCGATGACGCGGGATATCGTTGCCAACGAATTAGATCCTAACAACATTCTTCTACTTCGTGATACTGGTCTCCTCAGCATCAATACACACAACGGATCCACAGAAATCTTATTCGAATGGGAAGAATCACTCAGGTAACCGGTGCGGTTTTTGTCATTTTCCTGTCAATTTTACAGAGTGGCAGACACGCATTTGCATACTCGCCGAATGTGCTAGCATGTGCTGCATGCAAAAATATCGACGGGAGAATGACAAAAGCTGTATCATAGTTCTGAAGGACAGATCATAAATTCTGAGGAGAGAGCTAGAATGCTCAAGAGTTGCTCAATTGTTAAATATCAACTCTCAAAAACTCCTTATAATTCCTTAAGAACGAATTCAGAAGTTCATGAAGAGACGTACTAGTGGGGGTGTTTTTTAGCCTAGAAATGAAGCAGTAAAGATCATCAATGAGTTTGTGCTCTTTTAGGGGAGAGATGACCTTCGTCCAAAATAGCCGATTAGCTGTTTCTGCCACCCTTGAGCATTGCATCATGGAGCTCGATCTAGAAATATTGGCATCAAGACCCTATGCTGGTAAATGTGGAGAATCAGGAAACTCACTCACCATTGGTGGTGCTGCCACTGAGTCCCACATGTCGTACGTCATGAGCCTCGCCTATGATACAATCAACAAGTGGCTGTATGCTGGCTTTAGTACAAAGGTGCAAATCATCCGTATCAGGTCAACAGATGGGACAATACATGACGTACTGACTAGCAGCAAGTTTTTCATGGCTCAAAACTTTGCTCTTAATGAACAATCGCAGACTCTGTTATTTACAAGATTATCTGAAGTATGTCAACTGAGTGTGGACGGACTGAGAATCAAACCACTCTTCACCACCATTACACTTCGGCCAGATGATGCTTGCTATCCAAGTGATCTTTCCCAGGTTAATGGATCGACACTGCTGGTGACAGATATGATATACAGGAGGCGAGTTGTAGGTAATTTTGGCTTTTGTCATTCTCCCGTCGATATTCGCGCATCAGCACGGGCAGGAGTGTGCGCGCGTGAGCGGGAGTGAGCGAGAGTGAAGGCAAATAGGCGCCAGAGTATGCGCGAAAATCAACAGCAGAATGGCAAAAATTGTAATGACAACCCTTTTAGTGATTCACTGATATACCCGCTAGCACTGACAGTAGTAGAATAGAAAGAAGGCTAATTCTTACCCGACGCGGATTAGTGATGTCGGTAGCTACACATAACACTGTACCTTCTCAGGTAACTATCAGTGCCTTAGTTGATCATTAGTTGCTTCGCACTCTATGTCTTCCCTATCCGCTGTTGCTCCAGAATGATCAGTCATCTTATCCTCATGCTGACATCGTTTATACAATGAATGAAATCAACGCAAACACAGAAGCAAGCACTGACCCACTCTAGTACCGTAGCATAAAATTTCCACCGCTCCTAAAATGAAACATATACCACCTAAAACAATATTCATACCCTCTCATTTTAGGCGAGGAGGCAACTTCATACTGCGGCACTTAAGAAATCTTCGATGAAGACATGGTAGTGGTTGTATGCATCTTAGCCAAAGTGCAAACTACCACTACCATGTCTTCATTGAGGTGCGCAAGCGGACTGATAAATTAGTCGTTGTAGAGAGCACTATATTAGAGAAGAAGTAATAATCTCAGGAAGGGTTCAACCATCAATGGTAGTTGCCTATGTCTCGGCCCATAAATTCCTGAACAGCATGAAGCATTACCATCTTGAGTGCGGATTCAGGCTGACCCGACTGACACTCAAGCGTCAGTTGAAAAGTTCTGCCTCAACTATCTTTGATCAGCTAGTAGTGGATAGATAAAGAAACCACGACTGCGCTCATCGCAGAGCCACACAAACCCTAGTTTCAAATCTTCGGTAAGAATATTCAGGCCATGGTATTAGAAATTTACCGAACTATTCATCAAGTACCATTCTGGGGTAAGCATTGTTCACCATGCTTGAACCTGCTTCTAGCTATAGTCATCAACCCCACAATTTGTATTTTCTGATTGATGGGGTAGTTGTATATATCCCATCCTGACCTCTCGAATAATATTTTAAGATTTCTTCATGAACTCTTTACGAAGTCTCCAAGAGCCCTTAATCATTTCAACACTTATTATTTTCAGAAAGTTATTGACGAGTTAATATGAAACTGTTTGTTGATGGTTGAGTGCCGGCGTATGTTATCATTATTGATTATATATGTTCATTAGTTCTCTTAATATACTGCTCTCTGTATTGACTATTAGTTTTTGTTGGGCAATGCTTACACCTTGGCTGAAGCGCGAACCCTACCACTATCGGAATAGCATCAAACATGTCGGTGTTTGTCATTCGCCTGTCGATTTTCGCGCTCACTCCCGTGCCTATCCACGCTCACTCCCGCTCACTCCTGCTCACTTCCGCTAACTTCTACGCCTACCGGCGCTCACTCCCGCACCTATCCACGCTCACTCCTGCGCCTACCGGTGCTCACTCTTGCGCCTATCCATGTCACTCCCGCGCCTATCCGCGCTTACTCCTGCGCCTACCGGCGCCTATCCGTGCTCACTCCTGCTCACTCCCACTCACTCCCGCACGTGTTGATGCAGGAATATCTATGGGAGAATGGCAAAAGCCAACATGTCTAAAGTGAATCACGGCTAGCTTCTGGGCTTACATCGTTTTCAAGAATAGCTACGCTGAAAGAGCTGGTAGGGTTGGCAGAAAGTTATGAGAGAACGTGATGGGTACCTATCTATGCACATTCCAACTTTCTCATCATCTCACTATACAAAAGCAAAAATAATGATTTTTACATTGCGTTTTTAGTGTCTCAAAGAGCTTTTCAGGTAGCATCAGTTTCATTTTAACTCGTCCTTTAGTACATCCCATGCTATTTATATTTCCTCAATACTTTTGTCTAGGGTTGCCATCCTGAACAACGGCCGACAGGTCGGGAACATGGAGTTATATCACCAATTTTACAGTGGCAACACAAGTGCATTGAGCCCTCATAAGATATTATTCATAAATGGCTACGTTTACATGACAGCGTACGATGAACAAGGCTCTGAGATGTTGGTGAAGATGGATGGTAAGTGAGAGCTTTCCCTTCAATGTATCGGTATGGCTTTTGTCATTCTCCCGTTAATATGCATGCATCAGCGTTTGCGGGAGTGTGCAGGAGTGTGCATGCGTGGGAATTTGCGCAAAAATCAACAGAAGAATGACAAAAACCGTTGGTACTAATAAGTTTTGGTTTTTGTCATTTTCCTGTCAATTTTCGCGCTCACTCCATCGCCTCTCCGCGCTCACTTCCGCACACTCCCGCTCACTCCTACACACTACGGCTCACTCTTACACACTTCGCGCTCACTCCCACACACTCCTGCTGAATTCTACACACTCCCGCTCACTCCTACACACTCCCGCACATGCTGATGCTTGAATATCGATGGGATAATGATAAAAGCTAAAATCTAACAATTGACTGTATGTAGACTCTACCACTTGGTCACCCTGTTTCTGGTCGGCCGGTCGTTGCGTGGAACAGAGAGCAGCTCAGACAAGGATATGCCAGGGAATGACAGGCATCTGCGGCAAGCGGGGTGAGATTTTATAAGCTGTCTAAACTGTAAGAAAGTGCGACTCTATGTACACCACTGGAAACCTAGTGAAGATTTTCTTAATTTTTGTATGAAATTTTGTGTTTGTGAGGCAAATGTACAAGTAGGATATTCAAGGATATCCAGGACTTGATTGACTGGTTGATTCAAGTGTTTTTGAGTTCATTTTAAAATAGCATAAAATAGCATGCACCTAATTTTATGTGTTAGGCTCTATCCACCTATCCATCAAGCTCACCTCAACAAATATCAGAACATTACGCTTAAATGCTATCCAACTTAAGCGGTTTTTTTCATTCTCCAGTCAATTTTTGCGCACACTAGCGCGCCTATCTGCCTGCACTGCCGCATCTTTCTGTGCTAACTCCCGCAGACTTCCGCTCACTTCCACACATTCCCGCACTTGCTGATGCATTTATATTGACGAAAGCCAACTTACTGGTTATTCAATGGTTATTAGGGACACCGCAATTCACCAAAATGTACAAATCTTCAGTTCATTAGTGTTCACTGTTACCTAGTACTATTGCTCAATTGCACAATAAACAGCTCGGTTACGAGCTGGATAAACCGATGCGCATCAGGTACATTCTCTCAGGATGCCTATAATGCATGACCGGAGGCAAAATATTTTGTCTTCACCAACTTATGAAGAGCTATGAGCCCAGTTGATGTCACCATTATGATTATATCTTTCCTTAACAGAGTCTCAGCAGTGTTGCCAACCGTCCGATTTTACTCGTAAATCTCAGACTTCGAACTGTTGAAGCAGCTAATGTATTACCGCTTTCTAGTGTGCACTGCAGGCTCACAGACACTAATAGTATTTCGTACACAGTATGTGAGGTTTTCATTGTTAGATCACCGAAATCTAGAGTTTGTTTTACCATTTAGGGATGGCAATGCTGAGTCTGAGCTTCTCACACCTATGGTACTTGTAGTGAGATCCCTGCAGTGGTCACAGTACCACATCCACAGTTCGGAGCACTTCACTATCAATGTAATTCACCATGAAAAATCCTCACCAGACACACATAGGCCATCAGTTTCACACTAAGCCATCTTGGAGGAAATTTATGCATGAAAAAGCGCCAGAATTCCATCACGCATACATTAATAACTAAATAGAATTGAATCGAACCGGTATGAACCAAATTGCAGGGTCAAACTGAGAAAATGAAACCATGATTAGTGAGTCGTGACATCCCCAATGGTTTTATGGCTAACTGAGTACATCAAGTGCCTTATTTGGTCACTGCATAAGATAATATGAGTGGTTAGTATTATTATTATTATCATTAGTATTATTATTATTATTATTTGGTTTTTTGATTTAATTCAAAAGCGATTCCCTCAGTGGAAGGGGTTTTCATCCAGGAATTTATGCAACAGTTATGAATCGAATATCTATGCTATTTACCAATATATTGGGTATTTTGCATTGTTTGCTTTCCTGCCGATAGGCACACGGACTCCATGCATTGGTGTTAAGCCAGTGCTGCACTGGGATTACGCTATTGTAACTTATTCGGGGTAAAATTTCAACTACAGATTTTCCATGCACTCAGTCTTTAACTGCTGACCAGCCAAGAAGAGATTTATGATCTGCTAATTGGTTACCCCGTCGAGGTAGACAAATCGTTATTCAACGTATATTTAAAGCCATGGGAAGTAAAATATCATGTACATGTACATTAAATTGGATGGATCATCGGGCATATCTTACTTTTCTATCGGTAGGTGCTCCGGTTTTGTACGGTTTTGTGTTAAGCTTAAGCTAAACAAGGCTTAAGGTGCTGCTTTTATCAACAGCACTGCAGTGACCACGAGGGTCAGCAGAGCGCTAGATGATAAGTTTATCAAGTCCTGTGTCTATCTGCTGATATGACCCCATTAGCCAACTGTCTATCACTGCCATCTCAGGCCTGTAGACATATACCCTCAACACGAGTTTTGGTCAAAGTAGCAACTCAATTCAAAATACGCTGATAGATCCTTGCTTTTTGGCTTACCTCTATCTGAATAGAACAGTATTCGCTGAGGAAATGCTTGAGATGTGAAGTCAGCCATTCCCATCTTTAGATTATGAACTGAAGTTAACTAGAACTAAAACTGAAACTGCTAGAACTTGCATCCTCTAAATCATGGTGAACTGAAGAGGTCGCAAACAAGACGGCTTGATCCTCAACCATACGGCTTCATCAATCAATTGGTCATCAGGTTGTCACGCAGCATACAGTTCATAGACATTAGAGCAACCGAGTTAGGGTACAGGCAAGCAACCCTATTGGCTGGGGAGCTATGGCAGTTCTCGTGCAGAACCGCCTTATGATTTACATGGTTTGGTCTCCTCGTGGTAGACACAACTCCAAATTCTCAGCCCTCCCCCACAATAGCTGGAAATCAGTCTATTGAGAACATAACATAGCAGTTGACACAGCCCATTCATACTGCCGAGCATTCATCTACAGCTTTATTCAGAGATAGCTCACGGTAATCTAGAACCATGGTATATAGTCCACTATGCCAGTATTTAATCCGCCAAACGCAAAAGAACTCATCGTAAAAATAGCTGTTCTTCAGCAAATATCCTTACTCAGACCGCAGTATATTCGCAACTCACTTATCCAAATAGCTCTGAATTGAGGTTTTGATATATGTATATAATTTTTAACTGTTTTGACTCCCAATCCCATATGATCGATGGTAGACCATTCATATCCTGCTCCTCAAACCGATCAATTAAGTTGAGGAACAACCATTCTGTAAGCTCCAATACTACACTGATTTCTGGTTATAGCACCTTCCTAAGTTATTCCTAAGTGTTGCGATATTTATAGACTGCCACTAAAATCAAAACAACAGGGCTGACAGCCTCTGTCTGTGAAAGTCCATGATTTCGATCATGAGAAAAGCTCACTACTAGTAGTACTAGCGAATAAGTTGCTAGCGTATGATTGTCTTCATCGACAGTCACACGGTCCAATGAGCAAACGACACTAGCGTTGCAACCTCGGACATCACCGAGCTGTGTAAAAGCGTCTCGGATACCCATGCTCGGTTTTCGTGATAACCAGGTGAATCTGATCGAGCGATAATCAGGCCATGTAAACGCAACAGACAAAGGCTGACGTGCCACCGCCGTAATACCAGTGATTGGTTCTGGAGCGCCTACCAATAGAAGAGCAAAATGCAAATTATTTTACATTCTGGGGAAAATATTTTGGCTTTCGAATCATAGAATCACTCTGTCACTATTGTAATGAGACTGTTTCATTTATTTCCACTGCCAGTTTCGTTACCAACTTTTCATACTTTCCAGTTACAATGACCCCATCAAATCTACGAACATGCGGATACGTACTTGATACTTACACCATCAGAAACGAGCCTTACTGCGTGTACAAGTGCTTGAAGACGGATCTATGTTTCGGAGTTTTGTTCTCCCAATCAGAAAACGATTGCATACTCATTGAATTCAACTATTGTTCTAGTGTGCATCATGGTTGCCAGTGTTTTGATTCGAGTCATGTTTTTCTTGAGGCGTCAAAGTAGTATTGGCAATTATGTCTCCAATGGGTCTCAATCGTTCAAAGATGATGAAACACAGCATGAGAAGTCCTTGGAAAAAATACGTACTCTATGTATCTGTAAAGCATCAGAAAAATACTGCACATTAGTTATAGCCGGATGACTCCCTGAGTTTTGTTTCGGCTAATAAATGTGACATTTATTAGCCGAGTATTTCAAACTTTTATGTTCAAATAAATGCATTAGTGGTTAACCAAGTTTCATTTGTTTGTGTTTTGTCACCAACCAATCATTTTATCTCATTGTTGTGGGACAATCAGGGAGAGAGAGGACAGAGGGAAGAAGAGTGGGAAGGAGGGAGACAAGAGTGATTACATATTGCCGCTAATATAACCGTTCAAAGATTTCATCTTTATTATCTCGACATCTCGTTATGTCAACCTTTTGCTTAATCCAACGTTCTGCTGGTCATCATTTGCCTTTAATCAACCCTGCAGAATACCGATCAGCACATTAATTATGACGTATTCATTCAATTTAATTTATTTATTAATTTATTTAATATGACTTCATTCCAGGAATAGTTCAAAGGGAAAACCAGGTGTAATAGAGGAATTCCTTCAAAATTGCGTAGCTTAGGATTATTTTACCAGTAAATTCAGTATATTCACCACCAGATTAGTGATTATACCTGAGCATACCTGGTGACTTCATCCTTTCTTCAACCCGTGTATCTCACTTCCAAGTACTAATGCTTGAATAGTTGAGAGGGAGAGATTAACGCTTCAAACCTACCCTTTGCATTGTCTCCACATATCACGAGGCAAAAGAGACCATTTCCGACCACTATCATGGTTGTGATTTTGCCTTTTTTTACTCTCCTACCTGTAGGCGAGCGGGTTTCATAAGCGCCAGCGCTGGTGCTAAAGCCAGTGAGAGCATGCTTAGTTCGTACTATGAAAATGGTGCACCAACCGATAGGGGAGTGAAAAAAGCCAACGATTTCAAATTTCCTAGCTTGTTATTTTAGCTGTGAGGTCAAGCAGCTTTATCAGCAACCAGCCTGTTCTTTTGAAGCTTTTCAATATCCATCAAAGGCGGCAGACCATTTGCATTGCACGTGTGCTGCAAGTGTGTAATGAGTACGTAGCTTGTGAGCCACACGTGTATCAAGCCTACATCAAATGAGTGCTATGTATCCCTAACTCCATGAAACCCAATATTCGCCTGTATACGCGAATCAAACATATGACACAACACTAATAAGTTCTGTAAATAATCTTCTACAATCAGAAAGAAATAACTAACAGTATGCATTTGCGTAAATTTGATAAGTCTGTTTCTGATGATACAGCGTTGCTAAACAAAAACTCACTTTGATCTTTCAATCAGCTTTAATTCTAGCAATACTGCATGAGTGTCTAGCTGACCATAATGACTCTCAATCAACAGCCAATTCATGATCATGGATTAAGCGCTTTCAGCCCATGCTAGACTTCTGCAGGTAACCTTGCCAATGAGCTAGAATACCCAAGGCCTGTATGTGGTCGTCTGATGGGTAAATAAGTCTATGAAAGCCTGAGTAGGTCTTACTACTGCAGCTTTGCTTATGCTTCCTCACATTGCTCTTGTCTGAGGCATTTTTTACTCATCTATCAGTAGCCGGTTTCATGCGCGATATTAAGCCAGCGCGACGCTGGTATTAGGCTCAGTTTAATCCACACTCAGCATGTTATCACTGGCTTTAGTACCATCTTAATACTAGCGTAGCATTTGTTTACACGTAACACTGATGCTTGTGAAACTGGTGCGCCTACCAATGGGAGACTAAAAAATGCCACTCCTGCTCTGGTGCAGCAATACCGTCTAGCCTAGACAAGGCAAAGGTAATTAAGCTTTTCGGTTTGGTCAGGGATTCTTGAGAAGTCCGGGAGAAGTCTCTAAAGAAGCCCCTTAGGGAGTTCCTGAGCACAACCTGATGTCCCTGAGAATTCCTGCCTACATTCTTGTTCGGAACTCCTTCATAGACTCCCTCAGGGACTTAGGAGTGCCGGTAATTCAGGTGCAAAAAGGGTTTCCCATTTTGTGTGTAGCTATTCATGACTAATATTATTAACAGGTCTCTTGAGGAACAAGAATTTTCTCCCACAAGCGTAGGATAGGCATGGGAGTGCGCGAGGATAGGCGCTAGAGTGTCCGCAGATATTTGCGGAAGAAAGCACGAAAATTGACAGGAAATGACAAAAACCATCGAAACAAATATTTAGAGAAATCCAGAGGTCAGAGGTTGTGTTGCTAGCGGGCAACACCAGTATGTGTGGGAAAATCATAATCTGTCTGTTTCCTATTAACAGACCGTCGTATAGATCAGCAGTGTGAAATTAGAATGTAAACAAAAAAATCCAGTGAACGACTTCATGATGAATAAAATTCCATCTTCATTCGTGTTTTTCTTCCAATGTAAGCTTAAAGAATTATGCAAACAACAAAGCATTGTGATCTTCATGCTCTCATCTGACTGAATGATAGATAGAACCAGACTAACACATAATTAAGTAAACCATCCTATAGTGTTAAATCAATTCAATCAAAGACTTTAATGCTCCTACTTCTGATGCAGCCAATCAATAGTTAAGCTTGTTAGCCACACTCCCTCTGATACAGGGTATGCTGTGTAAATGTGCTTTTACTGACTGGTTTTAGACTCTTTTGTCTCTCGTAAATACAAACAAAAAATCTTCTGATGTTTCCTAATAGCGAGCTTTGTTATATTGGCAAATCCTGAGCTGAATTATTCGAGGTAGCTTAAGAGAAAATCTCTTTGAAAGCCATCAAACATCTAGTTTGTTAATTGGGTTGCTAAACAATTGACTGTAAATATTGAAAGACCTTTGAATACATAAAGTTTCTCATTGACAGTCAGCTCCCGCACATGGCCGCAAGTTTCTGATCGGCGGCTAACTGTTCAAGTTAAATCCACACAACAATGGCAGCCAACTCAGCATTGCTCGCGCACAGCTGTGTCATCAACATTCCTCTTCTACTGCTTTCAGAGGCCTTGCAGTGGTGAGTGCTGACTGCTTTATCATGTAATCACCTTTCCGTCTACGATGACACGACTACTTGTTTAGGAATACATGGTTCAAAAGCAATGGAACAGCGGATTTTCCACCTGGAAAGATCTTTGACTTGTTGGCAGACCAAACACATCCACACACCTTGCTCGTACTGCACCAACGAGGCCTACACAGAATATTTCTTACTAACAACTCGCAGCAGAAACTCTATGACTTTCATGGGTCAAAGTAAGTCAGCTGCCAGTTATATTGAATGCTCAAATTCTTGAGGCAAGTTCAGTTTATTTAAACGTTAAACCACTTCAAAAACGATATCTATTTTATGAAATCACAAATAGAATTTTTGTGGTAACGAGTACTTTAGGTCGGTCAATCTGCCTATTAAGCAGAGCTGCAACTCATTCAAATTATTTTTGAGATCAAGGAAATAATGTTCACTTAGGTAACAGGCAATTCCTGCGTACATATACTAAATTGATGTCTTAGGAAATGAATTGCTGAAAAATCCTGGAAATAAATTTGGTTAGAGACGACGCAGGTTTGGGACAAAATACGAAAATACTGCATTTTTCATTCTCCCATTGATCTTTGTCCATCCGCACTTGCGGGAGTGTGCGCGAATGAGCGGGCGTGTATGTGAGTGAGTGCGGATAAGCTCAGGAGTGTGCGGGAGTGAGTACGGATAAGCCCAGGAGTGTGCGGGAGTGAGCGCGGATAGGCACGGGAGTGAGCGCGAAAAACGGCGGGAGAATGACAAAAACTGCAAATGCTTTTAGAACAGTTGCTATTGCATAGACATAGCTCTCACCTGAGCTACCAAAGTACAACAGTGTTTTCACCTCCATTATTCCATCCGATATTTCATTACAGAGGACAGATGAGTTTCCTCCACAACACCAGCCTTCTCCTGATTGCTTTGAAAAGCAAACATTGCGTGACTGCTGTAGAGTTGGATCAGCATACTGAGCATCATCCAGCCCTGGGAGAGTGTGATAGTGAGAAGGAAGTATACGAAGGGCATCGATTAGATAGGTTTAGGGGTAAACATCCGGTTGGCGTTGCGTCATCCTCTATCGGGAACAGCTCTCTCTTCTACGCATCATTTGTAAGTCAGTTTACCATCACAAGAGTCAACTATTACACAAATCAGACTGATCAACTCATCCAACCAATAACAAGCGAATGGAAACCGTTTCTTTTAAACTATGACTCGCGTGCATATGGATTGTTGGTGATGAGATCTAATGGCCTGTTCAACATCTCCCATCCTGAGGCAAACCCTGACCTCACTAGTCTGGATGATGGAGTTCCTCTCTTGAGTAACTCTCCTCACTTGGAACGGAGAGCCGGATTCGTACGAATCAAGGGATCTATTTGGGCTCTGGTCAGCAGTAAAACATGCAGGTGAACTTAGTCATTAACTTTTTAAGTTTAGACTTAGACAATTTCTGGTACACGCTTTCCTAATGGAAGCAAGCGCTATGCGCTGTGTGAAATTAATCTGGGTATTTTCACAAAGTAGTATACACTGAGGCCGAAAAGGTTGATTTGTGATGGCCACATATCTGGCTAATATTTGTCACAGAGGTACAGTAGATGTTAATAAGTCATTACGCAAAATATTTTTGAAAGAAGTTGCTTTGCCCATAACTGGAAGCAGCGTAAAGTTGGGCATAACCCACCATTCCTTAGCGCATGAATGCCTGTGAGTCCAAGTAATTTATAGTTTATTGAAGCAGAGTGATTCAATATTTCTACTCAATTATATATAGAATCAAAGCTAATCATTCATTATTATTATTATTACTATTATTATTATTATTACTATTATTATT
>ERZ1740065.502-NODE-502-length-21079-cov-6.159294_pt1 | contig 21079 bp, 15 predicted proteins | sample MGYA00581738_ERZ1740065 | MGnify/ENA primary metagenome ERZ1740065 (study PRJEB43018, sample SAMN04849749) | marine metagenome | isolation source: floating plastic debris | place: Pacific Ocean | collected 2008-09-01 | study: EMG produced TPA metagenomics assembly...
CACCGCCGCCGCCGCCACCGCCTCCTCCGCCGCCACCGCCGCCTCCTCCACCACCACCTCCTCCTCCTCCGCCGCCTCCGACGGGTGGGGGACAGACCCCGCCGGACGACACGCCCATCGATCTCGGCAACGCTGACGCGGTCAACAATCCTGAGGTGATCGAGGCTCCGGTTGAGATCATCGAGGTCGCCCCGACGAACGAGCAGCAGGGTGATGCGCAGTTCGGGGCGGACTTTCCGGGCCTCGTCGAAGCGCCGCTTCTGAGCGAAGATCCGCTGCTTGAAGACCCGGTCGCAAGCGGCGGTGACAGTTCGCTCTACGCTGGCGATGGAGATGAGGATGAAGACGCGGATGAAAGCGCTGACGCCGCCGCCAACGCCCAGGGTGAGGGGTAAGCCTATGAAAAAGCTCATCACCTTATGCGGCGCCGCGCTGGTTGTTGGCGCGGCCGTCTGGGCGGTTCCCAACACCGCACAGCGGATCGAGACCCAGTCGATCAGTCTGCGCGACACCTTTCCGGTTGGCTCCAACGCGCTGTGCGAGGCGCAGATCCTCCAACCCGATCCGGGCGCGGGTCTGTTTGACCGCAAATACTCGATCATCTGCCGCGACGCCGCCGCGCCAATCGGAACCTTGTGGGTGGTTCGCGGCCAGTTTGCCGAGAGCGCCGAGCAGCGCTTTGGCGGTCCGGATGCGAATTGCACCAGCAGCCAGACCGGCGAAATCCCCGACAGCGTCGCCCAGCCGCTTAACGCCACCCGTCGGCTGACCTGCAGCACCGCTTCAAGCGTTATCCGAACCGAGCTTTTGGTGGGCGAGGCCAGAGGGCGAACCTACGCGGCCAGCGGCCTTGCCGCCTATGGCAAAGCGCTGGAACTGGGTCTTGCGTCTCTGGCGCAGGACAAGCTGGTCGAGGGCACGGTCGACATTCCGTTGACGCAGACGACCGACGCGCTGGCCTTTGCGCGCCAGCAGGCCGAAGCGATCGCCGCGGACCAGGCGCTGGTCGAAGCCTATCGCCGCAGCAACAGCGGCAAATTCGCCGAAGCGGCGGAATTCTTCGAGGCGAGCGCCGAAGCGTTGTCCGGCAAAGGCGGGGTGGAAGCGCGCCTCAATCAAAGCCTCTTGCAATCGAACCTTGGCAATTACGCAGAGGCTTCGCGCCTGTTTGCGCAAACCCGGGCAAGCAGCGAAAGCGACCCGGTTCTGGCTCGGCTCCAGCGCAATTACGAAACGATACACGCGCTCAATCGCGGCGATGTTGAGGCCGCTCTGAGCGCCATCAACACGCCGATCAAGAACGAGTTTGGCGACACAGAGGCGTTGCAGAACCTGCGCATCGGGCCGTTCATGGCGAACCGGCTTGCGGCGGAGAACGAACGCGGGGCGGGATCGTCCTACGCGCTCAGCCTGACCGCGCTGGAGCGCGCCCAATTGCTGGACGGACAGGGTGATTACCTGCGCGCGACCGCGTTGCGCCTGCTCGGACGCACCGAAGAGGCCGCGACCAATTTGGCGCGGGCGAACACCACGCTGGCCGAAGTGCGCGAGGGGCGGATTGTTTCGATCATCTGGCTGCGCGCGCAGGTGCTGGGTGAGCTGGCCGAAGTGGCCGAGCGCACCGGGCGTCTGCAAGACGCGGAGCGTTTGCACGGCGAGGGCATCGCGCTGCTGGCCGAATCCTATCCGGACTCGCCCGCCTTGCAGAGCGCGCGCGGCCAACTGGCCGGCTTTTACGCTCGCATCGGGCGCCGCGCGGATGCGATCGGGCTCTACCGCGATATCGTCGCCGACGCTGAAGGGCGCCCGCTTCCCAGCCTGCGCAGCCTGATGTCGCCGTTTTTCGCCTTGCTGCTCGACGGGTCGGGCCAGGATGCGGGCGGGGCGGAGGCTGCAGCCGACATGTTTGCTGCGGCGCAATTGCTTCAGCGTCCCGGCCTTGCCCAGACACAGGCCGTGCTCGCACGGGAGCTTTCCGGCGGCGATGATGAAGCCGCGCTGTTGTTCCGCAAGACCACCAATATCAGCCGGGCGATTGAGCAATTGCGCGGCACGATCCAGCACATGCTGGCGAGCGCGGAGCTTTCCCCTGAGGCTGCGAGCCTGCGCACCGAACGCGAGGCGCGGCTCGAGCAATTGGAGCAGCAGCAGGCCGAGGGCCTGCAATTGCTTTCGGAAAATCCGCGCTATCGGGCGGTCGCTGGCAGTGCGATTGATCTGCCTGGCCTGCAAGCGATCCTGCGCGAGGGTGAGGTCTATGTGAAGCTCGTCACGCTCGAGGATGAAAGCTTCGTGATCCACGCCACGGCCGACAGCGCGATGGCGTATCAGGCGGACATCTCGCCCGAAGATCTCGAATTCGCGGTGGATCAGATTCGCGAGACCATCGCGATCGCTGATGGCGGCGAGGTGCTCACTTTGCCGTTCGATATCGCAGCCGCGCGCGCGCGTTATCTCAAGCTGTTCGGACCGGTGGCCGAAGCCCTGCCGACGCATCGCCACATTGTGTTCGAGCCCGATGGCGCCATGCTCAAGCTGCCGATCAACCTGCTTGTGACGGACGATGCGAGCGTTGCGCGCTACGCCGAGCGTGCGGCGAATGAGGATGGCGACGAATACGACTTCACCGGAACCGCCTGGCTGGGGCGTGGCTCGCAGGTGAGCACCTCGGTTTCGCCAGCGGCGTTCCGCGATGTGCGCGCCTCGCGCCCGTCGGACGCAACCAAGGCCTATCTCGGACTGGGCCAGAACACCCCGATAGGCGACGCGGCGGTCAGCAGCGCGCAAACCCGATCCGCGCTGGCGGGCGGAGAGGCGTGCCTGTGGTCGCCCACCATCTGGGCCAACCCGATCAAGGCCGACGAATTGTACGACGCGGCCAACCGGCTGGGTGAGGGCGCGACTGTGCTGACGCAAAACGCCTTTACCGACACCGCGATTGCCGCGCGCGAGGACCTTGACGAATACCGCATCCTCCACTTTGCAACCCACGGACTTGTCACCGCGCCGCAGCCCGAATGCCCGCCGCGGCCCGCGCTGCTGACCTCGTTTGGCGAGGGCGATTCCGACGGGCTCCTGAGCTTTGCCGAGATATTTGCGCTGCGCCTTGACGCGGATCTGGTGATCCTGTCGGCCTGCGACACGGCGGGCGAGGCGACTGTGGGCGCCACGCGCGAAGCGGGGGTGACCTCGGGCGGCGATTTTGCGCTTGATGGCCTGGTGCGCGCCTTTGTCGGAGCGGGCGGGCGCACCGTGCTGGCCAGCCATTGGCCGGTGCCCGATGAATTCGACGCGACCAAGCGCCTCATTTCCGGCCTGTTCGCCGAAGGCGCGCCCGAGACCGCCGACGCGCTGCGCCGGTCGCAAATGGGCCTGATGGACGACGCGGACACCTCGCACCCGTTCTACTGGTCGGCCTTCGCCGTGGTCGGGGATGGCACGATCGCCGTGAACCGCTAAACTTCGCGTCCGGCAAAAGGGGCGGGTCACGACCATGGCAAACACGGCGCAAGGCGGCGAACGGGAGGCAAGCCGGGCGAGTTGGCTGACGCGCGGCTATCGCAGTGTCAGCGAAGCGGGTGAGATCCAGATCATCGTTGCGGTGCTGGTTGTCATCTTCGCGGTGTTCGTCGGCCGGTTCAGCTGGACGCTTCCCGATGGCGAAACGCCCACCCCGCTCACCAACGCGGCAGAGCGCGCCTTGTACGACATGCGCGCCTATTACTCGGCCGATATGGTCGAACCCGACACTCGCGTGGTGGCGGTCGTGTTCTTCGATGAAACGCTCTACCAGCTGGAAAAGCGCTCGCCCCTGCCGCGCGACGTGATTGCGAGCGCGCTGCGCTATCTCGACGATATGAACCCCAAAGCGATTGGGATCGATATCCTGTTTGATCAGCCGCAAGAGGCCGATCTGGAGCTGATCGAAGCGTTGCGCGCGATGAAGACCCCGGTCTCGGTCGCGTACGCCAACACCGAAACCAACGAAGACGACATTCAGGCGCAGCAGCAGGACTATCTCGAAGCCTTCCTTGCACAGCTTGAGGGAAGCCAGGCGCACCCTTCGTCGATCCGGCTCGACGCCGCCTTTGGCGCCACCCGCGTGTGGCCCAGCCTTGAAGAGGGCTTGCCGCCGGTGCTGGGCCGCTCGATGGTGGGCGATGCGGGCGGGCCGATTGAGCGGTTCGAGACCTATGAAGGCGCGATCGAATATCGCCGCAGCCTTTACGAGGATCAAAGCGAGCGCGGCCTTGGCGAAGATCCGCAGGTCTCCGCGCCGCTGTTCTCTGCGATCGATATCTCGCTGTTCATCGATCCGGACCCCGCGATCCTGCCCTTCCTGGCTGAGCAGATCGAAGGCAAATATGTGCTCATTGGCGGCGATATCGTCGATTACGATCGCAAGGAGGTGACGTTCACCTCGATCGATGGTGAAGAGCCCGCAGGGATCTATGTCCACGCCGAAATGATCGCGCAGATTCTTGACGGCAACGCGCTGCAGCCGATTTCGAACCTGGTGAAATGGGCGATGGCGGTGCTGGTGGCGATCACGGCGGTTCTGGTTGCGCTGCTCGAATGGCCCGCGCGGCGGCTGGTGCCGCTGATTGTCGTGTTCTTCGGGATTTTCGTTGGCGCGCCGATCGTGCTGCATGTCAACGATGTCGACACCTATGGCCTGCCCGCGGTGGGCTGGCTGGTCGCCTGGGTGCTCGCTTTCACCGCGATGACCACAGTGGCGCGCGCGTCCGGCGCGAAACAGCGCAGCTTTGCGCAAAGCGCGCTGGGCAAATACATCCCGCGCGACATCGCCCGGGCCATCATCGACAAGCCCGAATTGCTGTCGCTTGGCGGAGAGAAACGCTCGATTTACGTGCTCTTCAGCGATCTTGAGGGCTTCACCAAGATGAGCCACGCGATCGAGCCGGAAATGGTCGCCAAGCTGCTGAACCGGTATTTGGAGATGCTGAGCCAGGTTGTGCTGGATCATGGCGGGGTGATTGACAAGTTTGTGGGCGATGCAGTGGTGGCGTTCTGGGGAGCGCCGATAGCGCGCTCCGACGACGCAGAGCGGGCCGCGCGGGCGGGCTACGCGATCTGGCAGGCGGGCGAGGCGTTTCGGCGCGAGGTCGCCGCAATGGACCCCGATCTGCCCAAGATTGGCAAAACGCGCGTGGGTTTGCATTACGGCGAAGCGGTGATCGGCAATTTCGGCGGCGACACGCGCATTCAATACACCGCGCTTGGCGACAGCATGAACACCGCCGCGCGGCTTGAAGCGGCGAACAAGCCGCTGCAATCGAGCGTCATGGCGAGCCGCGAATTTGCGGAGCAATCCGGGCTCGATTGGTGGCGCGACATGGGCCGGATTGCGCTGCGTGGCCGCGCCAGCCCCGTCGAAATCATGGAGCCCGCGCCGGACTTTCCCGCCGGGGATCGCGCCAAGCTGGCCGAAGCGGCGGCGCTTGCCGCGCGCGACCCCGCAAAGGCGCGCGCGCTTGCGCAAGAGGTCGCCGCTAGTCATCCGGACGACACCGCGCTACGTAATTTGGCCGATCGCTATGGAAATCTTGGAAAAGGGGGAACCTATGTTCTCGGGTAATCACACATCGCGTCTTGTGCGCACCGCGCTGTTAGGGGCGGCCTTTCTAAGCGTTGGCAGCGCAGCCGCTCTGGCCGCTCCGGCGGTGGTGGTGAAATCCTCGGCGAGCGAATATCCGGTCGGTTCAAAGGTCGACGACGCGGACACGATCACGCTGGAAAGCGGCGAAAGCGTCACCGTCTTTACCCAGAAGGGCACGCGCACGATGAAGGGGCCGGGCGCGTTTGAAGTGGGTGCCAAGCCCAAGTCGAACCGTGCGCGGTTTGCCAACCTCACCCGCAAGCGCGCGGCGACCCGCGGGACGACCGGGGCGGTGCGGGAGGCGGGGGAGACGATCGATCGCCCGCTCAGCCCCAATCTCTATTACGTTGATGTCGAGCGTTCGGGCACGGTGTGCCTCTACGATCTGGAAGCGGTGCGTTTCTGGCGGCCCTTCAACGACGGGATCGAGACGTTCCAAGTAACCGACGCCAGCCTTGAGGTGAGCGTTGATGTCACTTTTGACGATGGCGAAAGCGTCGCTCCGCTTGATCCGGCGCGGCTGACCCTGGCTGAAGGCGCGGCGTACACAATCACCGGTCCTCAAGGCGCTGAAGCGGCGACGGTTTCCTTTGTCGCAATGGCGGATGACTACCCAACCGCCGACGCGCTGGCTGCGGCTTTGATTGAAAAGGGCTGCATGGTTCAGCTGGAGCTGATGGGCGAAAAGCTCGGCGTGTAACGCGCAGCGACGGACGCGCTCGGCCAAGAGCGCGCCCGGCATGTGTCCTTTGCGGACAGCCGAGCGCGCCTTTGCGCTGCGCCTCACAGGTTGCGCGATAACCGGTTGCGCGTGACTGGGCCCCCGCTGGCCTAAGACCGGGCGTTTATTGCGCCGGTTCCAGGCCGGTTGGTCCGGGCGTCGGCTTGCTTTTCTCAGGCAGGCCCAAAGGCAAGTCCAGCGCTTCCTGCGAACGCGGCGAATAACGGCGCGCCAGCGTCTCCCATTCGAGCTTCATCGTTCCGCCCGTTGCCTCGTGCCGGCGGCGCCAGGCGGTCAGCATGTCAAGGCAGGCGTGGTCGATATAGGTGAGGTCTTCGACATGGACGTGGACCTCTGCGCCCTGCTTCACCCGGTCAAGCGAAGCGGCCAGCTTGGGGATCGAGAAGAACGTCGCCGAGCCTTCCAGGTGCAGGTCGATCCGGTCGTTCTCGCCTTCCTCAACCTCGATATCCATGTGGCTGAAGACATAGACAACCTTGGCGGTGGCGAGCAGGAAGCCCATGATCACCCCGCTCAAAAGGTCAACGCCAACCACGCCGCCCAGAGTGATGAGGTAGATCGCCAGTTCCCAGCGGCCAAACTGGGTGATCTTGCGGATCTGCGCCAGGTTGATGAGCTTGTAGCCGGTGTAGACCAGGATCGCGGCGAGAACCGCGGTCGGGATGTTGTTGAGCAGCCAGGGCAGCGCCGCGACCGTCACCAACAGCCAGGCTCCGTGCAACACAGCGGACCAGCGCGTGACCGCACCCGCCTGCACGTTCGCGGTTGAACGCACGATCACGCCCGTCATCGGCAGCGCGCCGATCGCGCCGCACATCAGGTTCCCCACGCCTTGCGCGCGCAGTTCCTTGTCATAATCGGTGCGCACACCCGAATGCATCTGGTCCACCGCTGTCGCGCACAAAAGCGTTTCCGCGCTGGCGACAAAGGCGAAGATAAATCCGGTGAGGACGATGGTCGGTGTGATCGAGGTGAAAGCTTCAATAAGCGGGATGTTGAGCGAATCGATCAGATTGGCCGGCACATCGACCTTGGCGATCGGCAGTTGCATCACCGCTGCGGCGACCGAGCCGACGATCACCGCCACCAGCGGCGCGGGGATCATCTTCATCACTTCCGGCTTGAACCGGTCCCAGGCAAAGATGCTGACAATCGTGATGACCCCGACAAAAGCGGCCAGATGGTGGACGCTGCCGTCCATTGGGAAGATGCCTTTGTAGATCGATTCCGGAATGGCCAGAATGTTGGCGATGCCGCCGCCGCGCGGCACGTCATCAACCATCACGTGGATCTGAGAGGTCAGGATCAGCACCCCGATCCCGGCCAGCATGCCGTGAATGACCGAAGGCGAGATCGCGCGGAACCACTGGCCCCAGCGAAGCAGACCGGCGATCAGCTGGATAGCGCCGGCAATCAGCACCACAACGCCCAGCATCATCAGGCCAAACTGGGTCACCAGCTCGTAGACAAGAACGGCCATACCGGCGGCCGGTCCTGAAACCTGCAGGGGCGACCCGGCGATAAAGCCGACCACCAATCCGCCGATAATGCCCGTCGCAAGGCCCAAAGCGGGCGGCGCGCCCGACGCGATGGCAATCCCCATGCACAAAGGCAGGGCGACAAGGAACACCACAATCGAAGCCATGATTTCCCTGGCTTTGGAAGTGGGGGCGGGTCCTTCAGAAGCAGCAATCGCGGTCATATCTCAGGCTCCGGGGGAGGGTTTGTCCAAGTGTTTGTGGGCCAGCCGCTTATCGGGTTGTGCGGCGCGGCCCGGATTTGAAGGCGTTGCCTTGGCCGACACGGTCGAACAAGGCAACGCCTGATCGGTTAGGGTTGGTAGGGCAGCGAGGAATGGTGCTGGATGATCCGCAGCGTTCCTTCGGCGTCTTTCTTGTAGCCCCAGCTCTTGTCGACCTTGGTCACGCCGCCGTCTTTATCGGTGAAGGTGACCCAGCCCATCCACATCGCGACATCGCCTTCGATGAAGCTTGCGGAGGTTTCCGAGACGACTTCGCGCCAACCTTTAAGGCCAAAGCCGCCGTCGAGCGGGTAGTTCGCATCGTGGCCAACGAAATAAGCGAGCGCGCCCTCTTTGGTGGGGCGGAAGGTCTTTTCGCCGCTGGCGAGCGTCGGCTTAAAAAGCACATCGCCCATATTGTAGCCGTAAGCGGCGTCGAGGACGTCGCTGGCCAGCGCCCGCGCGGCGTCGATGCCATCATTCTCATATGTTTTTGAAATTGCGACCAAAGCGTCGCCCCAGGCTGTCCGGGCTGCGGCAAGCTCGTCCTCAGTGATTGGCATTATCATCCTCTTTTCTATTAGCGCCACGCTTTGGGTTCGCGGGTGCGTTTCAGCCCGTTACATCGAGAGATGCATTCGGCGCGAGCGCGGCCCACAAGCCAGATTGTGCGCGTATCCGTCCATCGGAAATCACCGACCGTATCGGGATTTGATCGGTATTTCCCCGTATGGAACGAAGGTCTGTGCCAAGGGTTCCGCGCGCGCGGGAATTTGCGTGTGTGGGCGATCGGATCGATCGTATCACCGCCTGGGGAATGGCCGATATATCTCGCTCAAAACGCCCGTGAAAGCGCCCCTGCAACCGCCCCTGCAAGCGCCTTTGCAAGGGTCTTTGAAAGCGCTGGATCAAGCGGATTGGAGGAAAAGCTGGAAACGGCCCCAATCTTGCGTATTAATCTGCGACGCACGGTTACGAAGTTTCGCTTGCACGGTGGGGCTCTAGCGATAGTGGGTTGCATTGTGAGACCGATCCTTCGCCTTGATGTTTGCGCCCCTCGCACGGCGACGGGGGCGCTCGCGCTGCTTTTCGCTGTGAGCCTTTCGGGCTGTATCTCGATGGCGCCCGCGCCTGAAAGCCCGACCCTTGTCGAGCAATTGCCCGACGAGTTCGCGGCGCGCGACGCCAGCGCGGCGGGCGATTACACGCCGCAAAAATGGTGGACCGCGTTTGAGGACCCGGTGCTCGATGATCTGGTTGAGCGCGCGCTGCTCAGCAATCTCGACATCGTTGAATCGGTCGCCCGTTTGGAGCAGGCCAAAGCGCAGGCCCGGGTGGCGCAGGCCTCGCTTGTCCCATCCACCAGCGCGAACGGCGCGGCCTCTGGCACCAAATCGCCGCTTGATGGGCTGGACTTTGGTGGCTTTGGCGGCGGCGGTCGGCTTGAGAACGAGACCTACACGCTGGATCTTGGCGTGTCCTACGAGTTTGATCTGTTTGGCCGGGTGCGCAACGATTACCGCGCCGCGCGCCAGGATGCGATTGCCAGCGCGCAGGATCTGAAGACCGTGCAATTGAGCGCAGCGGGCGAAACCATCACGGCCTATTTCGACTATGTCGACGCCGCGCGCCAGATCGCGCTGAACGAGCGGACCGTCGAAGTTCTGCGCGACCGGGCTGAGCGCACGGAAGAGCGCTTTGCGCGCGGGCTGGTCGACAGCTTCGAGGTTTATCAGATCCAGCAGGATTTGCGGTCTACCGAAAGCTCGCTGCCGCAATTGCGCTCCAGCCTGGTCGCCACCCAGTCGCGCCTCGCCTTGCTGCTCGGCACTTATCCGGGCGAGCTTGACGCGGTTCTGAACCAGCCCTTGCGCCCGCGTCTGGTGTTTGAGCCCGTGCCAAGCGGTCTCCCGATCGATCTTCTCGCCCAGCGGCCGGACGTTGCAGCGGCGTATGAGCGGCTCGAAGGCGCGCGGCTGCGCATCGGCGCGCGCCGGGCCGAGCGCTTCCCCAGTCTTTCGTTCAACGCCTCGCTTGGCACGCAAGGCGGCGCGCCGAGCAGCGCGTTTGATTTTGCCGACAACTGGGCCACCTCGCTCGCCTCCTCGCTTGTTGCGCCGCTGTTCGATGGGGGCCGGATCACCGCCAATATCGCCAGCGCGCGGGCAACCTATGATCAGCAGGCTGCGGCCTACGCCAGCGCGGTGATCGGCGCCTTTGGCGAGGTGGAAAGCGCCATGGCTGATTACGAACAGCAGCGCGATCGTTACGCATTGGTGGCCGCGCAACTGGCGGAGGCGAAGGGCTCGCTCGATCTGCAAAGCCGCCGGTTCGAAGCCGGGGTTGGCAGCTATCTTTCGTATCTCGACGCTCTGCGCACGTTTTACGCGGTGGAGACCAGCCTTTCTTCCGCCGCGCGCTCGACCGCGCTCGCCCGGCTCAGTGTGCACCGCGCGCTGGGCGGCGACTGGGTCGACGGGGTCGAACCTCAGGAATTGGACATGCAGCGCGCCGATAAGGATGACGCGCCGGATGAAGGAGAGGCCTTATGAGCCGCCAGCTGGTTTACTCGATTGTTCTGCTGGTCGGAGCCGTTCTGATCGCCGCTGTGCTGATCGCGCTCAGGCCAGAGCCGGTCGAAGAGGAACGGGTGGAGCAGGTGCCGCTGGTCGAGGTGGTGGGTTTTGAGGCCGCGTCCGGCCCGATCCCGGTCTTGGGCTCTGGCACCGTCCAGGCGCGCGATGAGGTGACCATCGGAGCCGAGGTTTCGGGCCGGCTCACCTATGTCCATCCGGCCTTCCGCGAAGGCGGCGTGGTGCCGAAGGGCGCAACCCTGCTGCGCATCGATGAGAGCGATTACATCAACCAGGTGCGCGTGGCTGAGGCCGATGTCGCCGCACAGGGCATCGCCGTGCTCGAAGCGCAAGAAGAGGTCGAAATCGCGCGCGAGGAATTGCAGCGCTTTGACGCGCGCGCGCTGGCGGCTGAGGGCGCGGGGGAAAGCGACACGCGCATTCTCGCGCCGCGCACGATTGACGAGGTCAAGGCTGAGGCGCTCGACCGACCCGCCGAAGCCGACGCCGTCGAACGCGGGCTTGCCACGCGCGAGCCGCAGCTTGAAAGCGCCATCGCGTCCAAGGACCGCGCCGAAGCCAACCTTTCGGACGCGCAGATCCGTCTGGGCCGCACCCGCGTGCGCGCGCCGTTTGGCGGCCTTGTGCGCGAAGAAAGCGCGGCGATTGGCCAATTGGTGCAGCCGGGCGAGCCGCTGGGTTCGCTGGTCTCAACCAACGCCTACGAAGTGCGCGTTTCGCTGACGGCGGATGAAGCCGCGCTGATCCCCGGCTTGCTCAACGCTTCCAGGGCGCGCGTCCCGGCGAGTGTGACCTACACGTATGGCGGTCTGGTCTAGCGTTGGCCGGCCTTTGTCGATCGCGCCAACGCCATCCTTGATGCCACCTCCCGCAATATCGAGCTCTATGTGCGGGTGCCTTCCCCGCTGTCCGCCGGGCGGCTGGTGAGCGAGAGTGAGGGCGCAACCCGCGCGCCGCCGCTGCTGCTGGGCGCGTTCGTCAATGTTGAGATTACCGGGGCGAGCCTCGACAGCTACGCCACTGTGCCCGCCGATGCGGTGCGACCGGGCAATGAGATCTGGGTGGTTCGCGAGGGCAAACTGGCGATCCTCAAGGTGCGTGTGATCCAACGTAGCGATGAGATCGCCTATATCGCCACCCCGACCCTGTCGCAGGGCGGCCAGCTCGTCACCAGCAATTTGAACGCGCCGATTGATGGAATGCGGGTGCGCGTGGCGGGCGCGCAGGCGGCGAAGAAGACCGAGCCAGCGGCCCCCGCGGCTGAGGCGGCGCAATCGGGCGCGTCCCGGGGCAGCGGCGAATGAACGCACGCACCACTGACGGCGCCTCCCCGCCACCTCCGCCTGAACCGCCGTCCGAACCGCCGCGGCCGCGGCCCGGAGACCGCGCGCGCGACCGCAAAGGCGCGATTGCGTTTATGGCGCGCAACGGGGTGGCTTCCAATCTGCTGATGATCGCGATGGTCATGGCGGGCGTCGTCGCCTTTGGGACGATCGTGCAAGAGGTTTTCCCCGAAAGCAGCCTCGACACGATCCAGGTCAGCGTCGATTATCCGGGCGCAACCCCGGCCGAGATCGAACAGTCGATCGTGCAGCGGGTCGAAGAAGCCGTCGAAGCGATCGAAGGCGTCGACAAGATCACCGCGACCGCGCGCGAGGGCAAAGGGACGGTCAATGTCGAGCTCGAAGAGGGCACCGACATCTCCAAAGCGCTCGACGAGGTGAAGTCCGAAGTCGACCAGATCCAGACCTTTCCGGCCGAGGCCGATGAACCCGATATTCGCGAGATTACAACGCGTTCGGTCGTGCTGCGGATCGCTTTGTTTGGCGAAATCGGGGAGCGATCGCTGAAAGAGACCGCCTTCGCGCTTGAAGATCAGATCGCGGCCTTGCCCGAGGTTTCCTATGTCGAAACCAGCTCGGTGCGCGACTACCAGATCTTTGTCGACGTTAGTCAAGAGCAGCTGCGCGCGCTCGATCTGTCTTTGCCCGAAGTGGCCGGGATTGTCGGACAATCGAGCCTCGATCGCTCGGCCGGATCGCTTGATACGCGAAACGAGGAAGTGCGCCTGCGCACGGTCGGCCAGAACTACGACCAGTCCGATTTTGAAGACATCATCGTTGTCAGCTCGGGCGATGGCGACCTTTTGCGTCTGGGCGATATTGCAGAGATCACCGACGGGTTTGAAGACGAGGATCTGATCGCGCGCTTCAACGACCAGCCGGTGGCGTTTGTGGACGTCTACCGCACGTCGGATGAGCGCGTTCTCGACGTTGCGGCGTCGGTGAAGGCCTTTATGGCGAACACCTACACGCCGCCGGATGGAGTGGATTACGCGGTGTGGGACGATCAGTCGCAGATCCTCGATGATCGCTATCGCCTGCTGCTTCGCAACGCCGGGTTCGGTCTGATTCTGGTGCTGATTGCGCTGACCTTGTTTCTCGACTTGCGGCTCGCCTTCTGGAGCGCGGTGGGGATCGGCGCGACCTTTACCGGCGCGGTCTTCATCCTTGATGCGATCGGATCGAGCATCAACATGTTCTCGCTGTTCGGCTTTATTCTCGCGCTGGGCCTTGTGGTCGATGACGCGGTGGTCGTGGGTGAGAATATCTACGCCGAACGCGAAAACGGGCGGACCGGCGTGGGCGCGGCGATTGCGGGCGCGCAGCGTGTGCGCACGCCAGTGATCTTCGCGGTGCTCACCAGCATGGTCTCCGTCCTTCCGGTGCTCGCCACCGGGGGCGTGATCGGCAAGATTACGCAGGATGTCCCGCTGGTGGTGGTTGCGGTTCTCGCGCTTTCGCTGGTCGAGGCGTTGCTGGTTCTGCCGCACCACCTTTCGCACCTGCCCGCCGCGGGCGCGCATGCGGGCAACGCCATCACGCGGTTTTTTGAACGTGTCCAGGGCGCGGTCGATCGCCGGTTCAAGGCCTTTGTCGAAGGCCCGCTGGACACCGCGCTGCACTTTTCCGTCAAGGCTCCGGCCGTCGTTATCTCGGGCGCGACCGCGCTGCTGATCGTGATGGCTTCGCTGGTCCCGGCCGGGATCATCAAGGTCAGCTTCTTCCCCGATATCGAAGGCGATGTGGTCTCCGCCTCCATCGAAATGCCCGCCGGTGCGACAGTGGACCGGACCGCCAGGGTCACGCAAAGGATCCGCGAAGCCGCGGATCGGACGCTTGAGCGGTAGCAGACCGAGGAAGAGCGCGAAGCCGGCGTCCCGCCCTTCTTTGTTGAGGCGATCTACACCACGGTCGGCCAGCGCGCGGTCGGGCAAGGTGGCCCCGCTGGCACGCGGACGCAATCGAGCCCGGCGCTGGCGGATGTGCAGATTGCGCTGATGACCGGGAGCGAACGCCCCGTGAGCGCGCGCGAAATACAGGATGTCTGGCGCGAAGAGATCGGCGACTTGCCCGAAGTGCGCAGCTTCTCAATCACCTCGGACGACATCAATTTTGGCGCGGCCATCAACGTCCAGATTTCCGAAAGCGACGAAAACGCGCTGGAGGATGCGCGCGTTCGCGTGATGGAGGGCATTGCCGGGATCAACGGCGCGTTCGATATTGAAAGCGATCAGGACGCGGGCCTGCGCGAGATTGAACTGCGGCTAAAGCCCGACGCGCGCACTCTGGGCCTGACGCTGGAAGACCTTGCGGGTCAGGTTCGCGCGGCTTTCTTTGGCGCCGAGGCGGTGCGCGTGCAGCGCGGGCGTCAGGATGTGCGCGTCTATGTCCGCTTGCCCGAAGAAGAGCGCAATTCGATCGCCGATGTCGAACAATTGCGCGTCCGCGTGCCGAGCGGTGGGTTCACCTCGCTCGCTTCGGTTGCCGAAGCCCGCTTCACCGAAGCGCCCGCCACGATCCGGCGCGAGGACGGACGGCGCGCGGTCACGATCTCCGCTGATGTCGACGAAGCCGCCATCACATCAACCGAAGCCACACGGTTCATTGAAGCCGAAATCTTGCCGCCGATCCTCGCCGATTATCCCGGGCTCCAGTACAAATTCGGCGGGGAACAGGAAGAGCAACAAGAAGCCTTTTCAGGCCTTGGCGGCGCCTTTGCGATCGCGCTTGTCGTGATCTACGCCTTGTTGGCGATTCCCTTCCGTTCCTACACCCAGCCCCTGGTTATCATGGCCGCCATCCCGTTTGGCATGGTCGGCGGCCTGGTCGCGCACCTCCTGCTGGGGTTGGAACTGGGCATTCTCTCGCTGTTTGGCTTTGTGTCGCTGGCGGGCGTGATCATCAATGGCAGCCTCGTCATGATCGATTTCTTCAATGAAAATATCGAGATCGGCATGGGTGAGGACGAAGCGATCATCGACGCCGCCAAATCGCGCTTTCGCCCGATCATGTTGACCGCGACCACAACCTTTCTGGGCGTGGCTCCGATCACCTTTGAAACCAGCCGCCAGGCGCAATTCCTCATTCCCATGGCGGCAAGCCTTGGCTTTGGGGTGCTGATCGGCACCGCGCTTTTGATGCTGGTGATCCCGTCGCTGGCGATTGTCCACGTGCGCGCGCGGCGGATGGTGGGCAAGCTTTATCGCGGCGAGTTGGACGCGCCCGATCCGGTGGTAGGCGCGCCGGTGTTCGATTGAGCGCCTTTCAATTGCGCGCTTGCTTTCGTTTCATTGTGCAGTGCAAAAGAAACGCGCAATGCGCATCGCGATAGTCGACGAACGGGCCAGCCGCGCCTCCATCATTGAAGATGGGCTCTCCAGCCTGCCCGATTGCGAATTGTTCGTGCTGACCCAGCGCGACGGGCTGATCGCGCGGATCGCTGAGATCGCGCCTGACATCGTTTTCATGGATCTCGGCAACCCGTCGCGCGACGTGCTCGAAGAATATTTCGTGGTCAGCCGCGCTCTGGCGCACCCGATTGCCATGTTCGTGGATGAAAGCGATGACGACTCGATCGCCGCGTCGATCGATGCGGGCGTTTCGACCTATGTCGTCGATGGCTTGTCGGCCAAACGCATTCAGCCGCTCTTGCAGATGACGATGCAGCGCTTTGAAGCCTTTGCCCGGCTCGAAACCGAGCTGGCCGAGGCGCAGGGCAAGCTCGCCGAGCGCGACACGATCGACAAGGCCAAGCGTATCCTGATGAAGACCAAGGGTGTAAGCGAGCCGGCCGCTTACGCCGAACTGCGGCAAAAGGCGATGTCGTCGAGCCGCCGGATTGCCGATATCGCCGACGCGGTTGTGACGGCGCATGAATTGATGGGAGACAGCTCATGACCCAGCGCCTTACGATCGGGTTCCTGCCGCTCGTCGATGCGTGCCTGCCGATCCTCGCGCATGAGCATGGCTTTGCCGAGGAAGAGGGGCTGGAGCTCACCTTTGTGCGCGATGTGTCCTGGGCAACCGTGCTCGACCGGCTGCTCTACGGTCACAGCGACGCCGCGCATTTGCTCGCTCCGCTGGCGATCGCGACCACTCTGGGCCGCGGGCGGCCCGCTCAGCGTCTGGCGGCGCCGTTTGTGCTGGGGCTGAACGGGAACGCGGTGACGGTCTCGAACACCTTGGCCGAGGCCTTGGGCTGCGAGGGGGCGTTGGGCGATCCGCAGGCGTTGGGCGAACGGTTGAAAGCGGTCGCGGCTGAGCGCCAGGCGCAGGGTCGCGCTTTGCGCTTTGGCGTTGTGCACCGCTATTCGAGCCACAATTACATGCTGCGCTACTGGCTGGCCGGGTGCGGCATTCGCCCCGATGAAGACGTCGAGATCGTCACCATCGCCCCGCCGTTCAGCGCCGATGCGTTGAAGGCGGGCGAGATTGACGGGTCGTGCGTGGGCGAGCCGTGGAACTCGATCGCGGTGGAGAACGGGGCGGGGCAGATTGTCCTGGCCACCGCTCAGATCTGGCGCCGCGGGGTGGAAAAGGTGCTCGCGCTCAGAGCCGAGCGGTTGGACGAGATTCGTCCCGCCATAGAAGGGCTGATCCGCGCCATGCGCCGCACCGGGAAGCACTTTGTGGACCCGGCCAATTGGGACACCAACGCCGCGATTTTGTCGCGCCCTGAATATTGCGACGCCCCCCACACACTCGTGCGGCGCGCGATTTCGGATCGGCTTGTGCTGACCCATGGCGGCGAAGAGCGCGAATACCCCGATTTCATGTTCCAGTATCACGAGGCGGCCAACTTCCCGTGGGTGAGCCAGGCCGAGTGGCTCTACAGCCAGTTGGTGCGCTGGGATGGGCTGGGTTACGATTCGGACGCGGCCCACGCAGCGGCGCGGGTGTTTCGTCCTGACGTCTATCGCAGCGCCCTGGCGGCGACGAATGACCCGCTACCCACAGCCAGTTCAAAGGTTGAAGGAAGCGTTTCCGAAGCCCTTCAGGCTTCTACCCAGCACGGTACCATCCTATTGGAAAACAATACATTTTTTGATGGCCGTAGCTTCGATCCGGATCGACTGGAAGACTATATTGCGGCGCAAATCTGATGCTGCGCTGCAAAATTGCATTTGCATGACACGGGCGCATCGGTTATTCGATTCGTGCACGCAACGAGTTTCCAACGCAGGAAACTTTCACCTCTCTGCGTGAATGAACAGAAAATTTCGTGGCAATGCCGCCGCCCGGTTGCCTCCGATAAGGAGCGCGTCGAGGCGGTTTTTTGCGTTTGGATTGTCGGGTGTCATCGGGTTTCATCCTGAATGGGAACCCTGAATAAGAAACAAGGGAAACGGTCTATGAAAAAGTCGGGTGGGTTCACGTTTAATCGTCGGGGCGTTGTGGTTGCTCTCCTCGCCAGCGCCGCTTTGGCGGGATGCGGCGGTTCGCCAGAGGCAACCGGCGGCGAGACCGTGGTGGCAGCCTCGCTCGATGGCGAAATCGAAAAGCCCAATTTGAAGTTCGGCTTCATCAAACTCACCGACATGGCGCCGCTCGCGATCGCCAAAGAGAAAGGCTACTTCGCCGAAGAAGGCCTCAACGTGACGCTGGAGCCGCAGGCCAACTGGAAAGTGCTGCTCGACGGTGTGATTGGCGGCCAGCTTGACGGCGCGCACATGCTGGCGGGTCAGCCGCTCGCGGCGACCATCGGCTACGGCACCAAGGCCGATCTCATCGCGCCGCTCAGCCTGGACCTCAACGGCAACGCCATCACCTTGTCGAACAAGGTGTGGGACATGATCAAGGCTGATCTGCCCAAAGGCGAAGACGGCAAGCCGATCCACCCGATCAGCGCGGAACACTTGAAGCCGGTCGTTGAAAGCTTTGAAGCGCAGGGCAAGCCGTTCAACATGGGCATGGTCTTCCCCGTTTCGACCCACAATTACGAGCTGCGCTATTGGCTGGCTGCGGGTGGCCTCAAGCCGGGCTATTACTCCGATGGCGATGTGCAGGGCGTGATTGACGCCGATGTGAAGCTGTCCGTCACCCCGCCGCCGCAAATGCCAGCGACGCTGGAGGCGGGCACGATTGAAGGCTATTGCGTGGGTGAGCCGTGGAACCAGGCGGCGGTCTTCAAGAAGATCGGCGTGCCGGTGATCACCGACGATCAGATCTGGAACGACAATCCGGAGAAAGTCTTCGGCCTGCGCGAGGATTTCGCCACCAAATATCCCGCCACCACCGCCGCGATGCTGCGCGCGATCATCAAGGCGCAGCAATGGCTTGACGCCGATGGCGGCGCGAACCGTCAAGAGGCGGTCGAAATCCTCAGCCGTCCCAATTATGTCGGCGCTGATGCGGAAGTGATCGCGGCTTCGATGACGGGTGTGTTCACCTATGAGCCGGGCGACACGCGCGAGGCGGAAGGCTTCAACATCTTCTTCGATAAGTATGCGGGCTATCCCTATTATTCGGACGCCATCTGGTACCTCACGCAAATGCGTCGCTGGGGGCAAATCGCTGAGGACAAGGACGATCAGTGGTACTTTGACACCGCCAAGGCCGTCTATCGCCCGGACCTCTATCTCGCCGCCGCCAACAAGCTGGTCGAAGACGGTGTGATCCCGGAAGGCAGCGTGCCGGAAACCGACGGCTATCGCGGCGAGCAAGCGGGCTTTATCGACGGCATCACCTATGACGGATCGAAGCCGAACGATTACCTTTCGAAGTTCCCGATCGGCCTCAAGTCGGGCCAAAGTGTGACAGCCGCCGGTGTAAGCGGAAGCTAAGCCTTGCGCTGATTGATCGAAACCCCAGTCCTTTCCCCACAGGAGCGCCATCATGGCCACCGCCTTTGTAGAACCGAACCAGTCCGCTGAAACTGCGAGCACGGCGAGTGAGGCCGCCAGCGGCCCCACGGCAGAGGCACCCGCCAAGACGGCGGCTCCTGAGGCGGAAGACAAACCGAACGCACCGGGCACGCAGACGCTCACGATCCGGGCCGGTCTGGCCGGTCTGGTCTGGCCGATCATCGGGATCGTGGCGTTTATTGGCCTGTGGGCGGCGCTCGCGCCGCAGGTCGACACCTCGCTGGGCACGCTGCCCGGCCCGGCCGAAGTGACCGAGGCGGGCTTTGGCCTGTATGACGAATATTCGGCGGCGAAAGAAGCCGAAGCGGCCTTCTACGCGCAGCAGGAAGCCAACAACGAAGCGGCCATCGCAGCGGGCAATCCGGGCGCGGTTCGCGACTTCACCTATGCGGGCCCGCCGACCTTTCTCGACCAGATCATCACCTCGCTGGAAACGGTGGCGCTGGGCTTTTTCCTGGCGACCGTTTTTGCGGTGCCGATCGGCCTGATGGCGGGGCTTTCCACGCGCTTCAACGCCGCGATCAACCCGCTGGTGCAGATCATGAAGCCGGTGAGCCCGCTCGCCTGGCTGCCGATTGTGACCATGGTCATCTCCGCGATGATCACCAGCGCCGATCCGCTTTTGCCCAAGGCGTTTGTCATCTCCGCGCTGGTGGTGATGCTGTGCTCTTTGTGGCCGACTTTGATCAACACGGCCGTTGGCACAAGCTCTATCGACAAGGACTTGCTCAACGTGGGCAAGGTGCTGCGTCTGGGTTGGTTCGACAAGTTGACCAAGCTCGTCCTGCCCGCGTCGCTGCCCTACATCTTCACCGGTATGCGCCTGTCGCTGGGCGTGGGCTGGATGGTGCTGATCGCGGCGGAAATGCTCGCGCAGAACCCGGGCCTGGGCAAGTTTGTGTGGGACGAATTCCAGAACGGCAGCACGCAAAGCCTCAGCCGCATCATGTTTGCGGTGATCGTCATCGGCCTGATCGGCTTCCTGCTCGATCGCGGCATGATGGCGCTGCAAGGCCTCGCTTCGAAGAACCGCACGGTCTGAGGGAGGCAAGGGCATGACAGAGCAGGCGTTCCTTTCCCTCAAAAATGTCCGCAAGGACTACACCGCAAAGACCGGCGAGGTCACCCACGTGCTGGGCGGCATCGATCTGGAAATGGCCGAAGGCGAGTTTGTCGCGATCCTGGGCTTTTCGGGCGCGGGCAAGACGACTTTGATCAATTCGATCGCGGGCCTGGTCGAGCCGGATAGCGGCGCGATGACCTTGCGCGGCAAGCCGATCCTTGGCCCGGACCGCGAGCGCGGCCTGGTGTTCCAGTCCTATTCGCTGTTCCCCTGGCTTTCGGTCGAGCAGAATGTCGCTTTGGCCGTCGACGCGGTGCACAAGGATCGCAGCAAGGAAGCGCGCCGGGCTCTTATCGAGCAGAAAGTGGCGCTGGTGGGCCTCGATCACGCAATGGACCGCAAGCCGGCGCAATTGTCGGGCGGTATGCGCCAGCGGGTTGCGGTGGCGCGCGCGCTGGCGATGGAGCCGGAAATTCTGCTGCTCGATGAGCCGCTCTCCGCCTTGGACGCGCTGACCCGCGCCAAACTCCAGGACGAAATCGAGCGCATTCGCAAGGAAGAGGGTCGCACGATCCTGCTCGTCACCAACGATGTCGATGAAGCGCTCCTGCTGGCGGATCGCATCGCGGTGCTCACGCCCGCCCCGTCGGCCAAGATCGGCCAGATCTACGACGTCAACGTGGCGCGCCCGCGCGACCGTGAAGCGATCAATGACGACGCCAATTATCAGCGCTTGCGCAAAGAGATTGTCGGCTATCTCGGTTCGCTCAACGCCGAAAGCGGCACGGTGGGCGAAAGCCCGATTGATTTGCCGAATGTGACCCCGCTTGATCTGCTCGCCAAGAAGAAGAAAAGCGAAGAGCCACCCCAAGCCTATCTCGACGCGGCCAAAAGCGCGGTGGAAAAGCGCTATCTGGAATTCTTCAAGCTCGACAAGGTGTACCCCACGCCCAAAGGCCCCTTGAAGGTCGTCGAGAATTTCAACCTGCTGATGGACAAGGGCGAATTCATCTCGCTCATCGGCCATTCGGGGTGTGGCAAATCGACGGTGCTGACCATGGCGGCGGGTCTCAACGAGATCACCGGCGGCGGCATCGTGCTCGACAACCGCGA
>ERZ1740065.503-NODE-503-length-21037-cov-13.540177_pt1 | contig 21037 bp, 25 predicted proteins | sample MGYA00581738_ERZ1740065 | MGnify/ENA primary metagenome ERZ1740065 (study PRJEB43018, sample SAMN04849749) | marine metagenome | isolation source: floating plastic debris | place: Pacific Ocean | collected 2008-09-01 | study: EMG produced TPA metagenomics...
AATTAATCTTAGTTAATCTTAGAATAACTCGATTAAAATGCAGCACTAATTATGATACTCACTCCTGTTCAATCATTCAGTTATGACAGATAGACAATGAAAGTCATGGGTCTTGCGACACGATAAGTTTAGTCTCTCTGAAATTGATACTCATTGGTATCAAACAAAGAATTCAGTTCATAATTCCATCACTCAGTTACTGCTCGATGCCCACCGTTTTTACTGTTCTAGTGGGGCATACCTCTGTGGTGCATACATTTATCAGTACATTGGGTAGTTGGAGTTTCACTTGTATTTTTATAGGCCATGGCGTTCCTAGGATTTGTTGTTGCCGTTGTTTGGATCTATTGCATAGCCAATGAGATCGTCAATCTCCTGCAGGTAAGCTTTCTCTCTAAGTCCCTGTTATCAGTGTTTGATAGATGAAATCAAGACAGCCTGTAAATCAGACATGTTAGTTAGCGTCTCACTGAATAAATACCTGCTCTAACATGGTGAGAAGATTAGTTGTTCTTTTCCTCACTCTGGCCTGACCAACATTTCTCATATAAAGAATCCTTGATGGAATGATTGGCTAGACCAGATGAAAGGGAAGACAACTCTAGTGTTCTTACCAAGTCTTACCAAGTTAGCAATGCGTATTTGGTGTCAGCTTCTCTAGCCAATATTTTGTCTCTATTCATCCACATACTCACTGCTTATTTCGCTGCAGCTGTTTGGAGTTGCATTTGGTATCAGTGACGCCATATTGGGCCTTACGTTCCTAGCATGGGGCAACAGCATTGGAGGTAAGGATAGCAGCACTCTATACCGCGACCCCATCGGTCGGAAGCCTCATGTATTCTGTGGTTCGTAGATTTGATAGCAGACGTCTCTCTGGCAAGGAAGGGATATCCTCGCATCGGCATATCCGCATGCTTCGGCGGACCTCTCTTCAGTATCCTTGGCTTCGCTCTACATTTGAAGATTGTTCATTGGGTGGATTTGGGATGCGGTTACATTTTTATCTGGAACTAAACAATGTCTCATCAGACACATGAATATTAGTAGATGAGGCAACTGTGTCTCTCCGATCTCAACTCGACACACAAAAATACGGTTTGTTTTGTGAGTGAATTAGTGCAAGCTCATTTTTATCGGTTCAACGGAATATAGGGAACCATAGCCAGAATCCACCTGCTGTGTCACCAGTTCATTTCTTTTGGGGGCTGTTATTCCTTGACTTACGGTTAGATCTACTTCTCGGTGTTGGGATTCCCTTCACTATAGGATGTGTAAAAAACGATAACGTATTTAAGGTTTGTGTCATATTGCCATAACTTCATACCATAGCTATTTGTATGTACATGTACAGAGAACCTTTATTTTAGAAACCTTTGATTTTTCAGCTAAACTTTGACTTCCTGCAAATAGTGCTCGCAGGTGGGCTGGTCCTCAGTCTTCTCTCAACGCTCATAATCGCCAGCCTCTTCCTCAAGTTCTTCCTGAAGCGCTGGTTTGGAATCTATCTCATTGCCTTGTACTGTATATTCCTTACTGTTGCCCTACTGACCGAGACGAAGGTGATCAACGTGGACGTCTCCAACTGGTGAAGTATATCCGACCGCTCAGTACGACTCAGGCAACTGACTACTGATGCTGCTAACAATGAGAGACAGAACTACTGATGTCCAGAGATACTGCTTCATATCGCCTACCAGTCTGTGCCAATAACTTCATTATTTTTTATAGATGATGGTTTATACTTTGTCGAACACATAATCCCGCTGATCTCATCAGATTGTGTTTTGAAGTTTATACCTTGCATAATTCGTCTCCATTTTTCCCCGAGCCATGGAATCAAATTAAAAGACAGAAATATAATTTGGAGTTGTATTCCATTATTTACAAAATTTATCCAGCTAGGTACTGGAGAGATCAGTTGAAAACCTGCATATAAAAGATTCCAAACATACGCCATTCACAAAATATACTCAGCTGCAGGTTTAACAATACTTCAATTCGTATCAAACTATTAGTCATAGAATATCACAGCAACCTCTCGAGGAATAGCTACTAGGGCTTGCATCAGCTCCAACTTGTTAAATAAACTAAAAAACGCCACTGTACATGTCCCAGTGGACTAGAGAAACACACCGGGCTATTTTTCTTCCAGCTGACTCTGCAGGTGGCCCACTTTCTCTGCCCAGTATTCACTGCTCTGCTGTAGCTGCATGGACAGCTCTCCCACCCGTTGTATCCAATACGACTTGTCTAAATGAGCAGCTGGGTCGCCGTCAGCTCGAGCTTTACCACTGGCTGATAGTTCAGGCCTCAATGAGCTCTACAGCATAAACAATTAACATCATCCATTCACCAATGATTGTGCTTGTAGAGATCATCCATGTAGAGATCGCTGTGTATTAGTTAGGTGGGTGACTGACCTTGAGGGAGGGGCTACTGTGCTGAGTCCGCAGTGTCTGTATAAGAGTGTCCTTCTGCTCTATAGTGGCCTCCAGCGTGTGCCGGTTGGCGACCTCGTGCTCGATATCGACCCGAATCTGGGAATTCTGCCTCTGCAGTGTGCTGACCTGAAGTAGCAAGTAGAAAGAACTATAGTGGACTCGTCCAGCTGCTATAAGCCTGCTGAGTCACAGAGGACTGCTACCTGTGAACTTAGATTCTCTGCATTCTCGTTGGTCCGTCTGAGTTGCTTCTGTAGATCATCAATCTCTGTAGACTTGGACTTGATTTCAGCCTCTTGCTCCCGTCTAAATCAGCAAGTCAGAGTTATGATTCCTTATCGAAACCGGATAACTACAAACCGATACAAACTAACGTACTCATAGTCTTCTAGTTTGGCTTGAAGCTGTCTGAGCAGGGTCTGCTGTCGACTGGAGTGATCCTGCAGACTCTGAAACCATACAGGTCGAATCCTCAAATTGTGACAGCCGACACAGAGGGAGAGAGGGAGAGAGAGAGGAAGGGAGGGAGAGAGGGTATGGGGAGGAGGTACAATTACCTTCAATTTCACTTGATCAGTTCTCAGGTCACTGTTTTCACTCTCCAGTGCTCGTACACGAGCTATATGACTCTGTAGCTCCTCACTCAATGCCCTCTTATTATTTTGGAGTTGTCTTATCTCGTCTGACTGCTCTCTCAATTTATTTGATAGCTTCTCATTCGCTTTTCTAAATATAGATAATTTTACAGTTGATCTGAGGCGTATCAAAGTTAGTAATGAGATGATGTAGAAACGTACTTCTGCTCGTCGACCCAGCCGTTGACGTTCATCACTACCTGCTCACTCTCCTTGTGCAGGCGATCGCTGTTAGAGCGAGCATCATCCAGCGCCGCCTGTAAGGCCTGCGCCTCGTCCACTGACAGCTTGTATGTCTGCCGAACCGACTTCAGCTCCTCCTCCAACCTTTCCACTTCCTGTGCCTTGGTACTTAACCTTTCAGCAGTGGTTGCCACTTCGACTTTCACCAAGACAATTTCCTCTTCCTGTAGCAGTCAAGAAATGACAAAAATCGGCTAAACATTAACCGTCTTTCATTGATATTAACTACAAACCTTTGTAGCCAGTTCTTCAACAGACTTTCGGTTCCTATCATTGGCCGCAGATATCTCGTCTGACAGCATCTGTAACTGTCGTTCGTACCTCTCCAAGTCACCCTTGGCTGCAGTGTTGAAGTCTTGGAGTCGCCTCATATCCTGCTTCATTGTCTTCACTTTCCTCTCATAATTGCTGGTCTAAGGAGATGATGATCACGTATTTATTCATTATTACTATCATTTCCACATGTCTTAGGTCCTACTTCACATCAGGAAATAAATAGATAACAAAGCTGGTTTTATATGTCGTAGAGCCCAAGTATTTACAAATCGCATGATGTGAAGATATTAACACCAGGTTTTGCAGATACACTAATGGATGACACACTGGCCTGCGGGTGATTTTGTCTAAAATTGTGAGAGATCATAATAACAATACGTCCTGCTATGATGAACCATCTCTGGCTGGCAGTATATGGTACTCTCTCAATGTTCGAAACAGCTACATTCACCCATGACCCTGATGTATTATGAATTAATCTCTTTCCTTCACCGCTAGCTTCAATTTCTCATGAAATGTAACTCTTTCATGGTCTACTGTAGCTGACAGAGGAGTGACGCCGACATTGACACTGTGGTGCAGATCATACTTACTTCCTCCAGCAGGCCCTGCTTATCACGATCTAGCTGCTCTTGCTCTGTCTTCAATTTTTTGTTCAGCACCGATTTCTGGTTGAGCTGTTCCACGGTTTCATTCAGGTCTGACTGTATGTTAGCCACAGCAGACTGTAGGTGTGAGATTTGTCTTTCCTTGTCTCTACAGTCTGCCTCCGTAGACTGCAGCACCTTACGCAGGCCTTCCTGCTCGTGAGTGAGTCTTTGACTGTTACTCTCGGCGTTCTCGAGCAGCTGCTGAATATTCGCCTTCTCTTTCTCAGACGTCTCGAGATTGAGCAGTGCCATACGGAGTTGTCCTTCCCTGTCAGCCAATGTTTCTTTCATAACAGTTGACCTTGACCGAAGAGAGTCGAGCTCATCCTGAATTTTTACGGACTGAGCGTCGCTGGCCTTCAGCTACAAAGTGGAGGGAAACCCCAATCATAGAACGGGAAACCCCAATCATAGAACGGGAAACCGCAATCATAGAATGATGTCTGCGAATACAAATATCGGGACAAGGCTGTCAATGTCTAAAACCTTTTCACAAGTGACTCCATTCTGTTTGGTCAACTGCTCTACTTCGTCCTGTAGCTCTGTGATCAGCTTTTTATAACTGTTCAGCATCCTCTCCAACTCTCTCGACTTCTGCTGCTCTTTCGCGAGTTCAGCGTGAGACGCCTGCATTTTTGCATCGAGCTCAACAAACTGAAAAAAAATAGGCGGATTGGAAATATCATACAGGAGGTAATAACTCCCATTAGTAGAAAAACAAATGGAGAGAGAGAAACCTGAGCATCGAGTTTTTTACATCTCTCTTCTGAATCATTGAGCTCGCATTGCACCCTCTCCGCAGACAGTTTCGTTGATGACAGCCTCTCCACTACCAGTCGGTGTTCTTTCTCTTTATTTTTTAGTTCGGACTCCAAGCTGTTGTTATATGTTACAATGCAATCGCACGCCAGTGGTGATTTGTGACTGACGCTCACTGATCTAACCTGTCCATGAGCTGCTTTAACTCCTCTGTCTCCTGCTCATGCAGAACGTTCTGTTCTCTAATCGACAGGTTATCAGCCTGAAGCTTGGCTATCGTCTGCTCGTGCTTCATGTTCTCAGTCACTCTATTCCTCAGCTGCTCTTTAGCCGTCAGCAGAGTTTGCTCCATTAGCAACCGCGTCTCCTCGTGATGGGCGAGCTACACACAAGGTCAACATGGGGTCAGCAATCAAAGTGAATATGACAAGCATGAATTAAGTTTATCTCGTAGAATCGATTGCTCTCACTTCCTGTGCGTATCCTTTTGACTCTGCCCTGGACTCCACCAGGTCTGCCTTGTATTTCTCGAGATCCATCTCCAGTTGAGATATCTGTGTAACACCACAATTACGAGCACTGGTTCTACACAACAACCACGCATGTGGCTATGTATAAAACACAAGTCAAACATTACCGTATTCACGCAGGCCTGCTCATTATTCTCCCTCTCCTTCACCTCCGCTACCAGCAGACGCACGCGCTCCTCTAGTGTGTTAACCTCCTCCAGTTTAATGGCCAACTGTCGCTGCGCGGTCTCGCACTCTGACGAGGACAGCTGTATGTGCTCCTCCCTCGCCTGCAGCTCACAGCTCAGCTGTCTTGCGGCCTCTCTCTCCACCTCCAGCTCCCGGTCCAGTTTGGCCAGCGACTCTTCGAGCGCCGCTATTTCTGAACTGTGATGTTGACGACAGAGTTCGAGTTCGTCACGAGTCTCCTTCAGTGTCATCTCCAGTCTGGTCGCCTGATAAGATACCATGACTGCGTTACAGAACGGAACCATCTCGACACTAACCTGCTGGAGTCTTACCTCAGCCTCCGCCTCCGATATCTGGTCCTGGAGGCAGCCGATGGAAGCCTTGTGTGCCGTCTGCTCCTCGCGGATAGTCAGTAACTGCCTGTTCTTCTCACTGAGTTCAAGAGACGTCGCGTGAAGTTCGTCCTCCAGTTGTCTCAGACGATCGTCCCTCTCGTTAATCTGAACGAAAGCAACCTGCCATGACAGCCAATACCAAAACAATGAGTATCGAGCTTTCATCTCTACTCACGTCGTCGTTAGTGTACTGGTGCTGCTCCTTGTATACAAGGAAATCGTTATGGAGTATTCTATAGCGCTCCTCAGACTCAGCACACTACAAGCAGGTGGCATGCGTGTCAGTAATAGCAGTAGGGGGGAGGTGTAGGTCAAAGTTAGAGGGATAATTGAAAGGAGAATGAAAGGAACAAGGGACTGAGACATGATTGGGAAGATGAAGGGACAGAGATACATGCATATGAGAGCAGATGAAGGGAGGACAGAAAGAGAGGGGGTAAGAGGAAAGGAGGGCAAGAATTGAGTAGGATAACGCAGGCATAGGGCTATACCATACATTCATCATGCTTGGATGAGCTGAGGTATACATGTACATGATACAAAGAACAGCATGGATACATCAGCATCAAAAACCTATGATATGCTCAGATAAAAACAGCATGCACAATATCATAGGGGAAACAGTAAATGCAGAAAATCAGCCTGTAATAGTCACACACTTAAATTTCAGTTCTCTTGACGAATGGCTTTAGTGAGGGAGACATGTTATCGTATACTTCTATGAAATACATGGATCAAAGTCTATGCTTAGCTAACCAGTAGAGAAGGGGGAAGAGCACATGCTTTGGCAATAAGCCCGGAGTTGTCTTCCCTTCCATTTGAACCAGTATATGATTTGCTGATCATAGAGGTTTTGACCAAGAATTTAAAGTCCTTTACGTCTGCAATTGCATGCCTATCCAAACCATAGCTAGAGTGAAGCTAACTCCGAGTACTAGGGAAAAGGTTCACCAAGACAGGATACTAGTGTTCGATCATCCTCCTATTTATACTTATATGATTAGCAATGCACCTCTTTGGCTTTGACATCCAGTTTGCCTCTCAACTTTCGGACATTATTTTCATAGTCTGTCAGCTTGTCGTGCGCTTTCGTCAGTTCATCTTGTAGAGCGGAGATCTCTCCACTAAGTCGCTCTATCAGCTCTTCCCTGTGCTCTATCTCCTTACTGCTGTCCACGAGTTTACTCTCTACATTCTTCATATCTTTGTTCAGCTTGCTGACCTCCTCACATTTCAAGGTCACCTACATTCATTGTAAAATACCAGACCAGTTAATTGACATTGGAGCTTGTCCTGCATCATCCCCGCTAGATTATCACCCACGTTGGCTCTGTACTCCGCCAATTTATCCTGCAAGTCCTTCTGCTCTTCGAAAAGTTCTTTAGCGCTGCTGTTACTGCCAACAAGTTTGTGTTCCAAACTCTCAACCTGTGCAACAAAATCGCAATCAGTAGCAACACATACACCTTAGCAGTAAAACCTATTCGCTGTGTGTACAGGTGTAGCGGTGCGTCGTGTCCGATACAAACACACATACATGTACGTGTAAATGCAGTGACTCGTGCGCAGTGAACAAACGCACACACACCTTACTCTGGAGCTTGGCACTGCCATTGCGTTCTTGCTGCACCGACATCTCGAGTCGGTTTATCTCATCCTTTGCCTCATCTAGAGTCTTCTCCATCTCCATCATCAGCTGGTTACGATTAGAGAGCTGAAAGAGATGAGTGTTAGACAGTGCGCTGTACGACAGTTAGTACGACATTAGTGGACAATCACCTGGTTCCTCGCTGCCACGCAGTCTCTATTCCACTGCTCGGCGATATTCTCAGCCTCAGCAGTCAGACCCTGCTGGTGGCTAAGCTCGGTTTGGAGGCGTGACACCTCCTCCCTATTCACGGCCAGCTGATCCTGCACTAAGGCTATATTCTCCTTGTATTTCTTGATCTCGTCGGTGTGAGACGAACGCAGCCGCCTGACCTCGTCCTCAAGAGTCTCGACAGCAGACTGATGGCGTCGCGCCTGCAGAAAATCGTTACACACCAGTCAATCACCCAAAGCCTGCTCATTTACTACGGAAGCAAGCTTAGCAGGAAAGCTGGGAGTTTTCTTCCCCCACATTTGGTGTAACTGCTGCTGACGTGGCAGTTAGGCCAAATGGAGATACAACTCCATCCTAATAAATATTTGGGTCTCGATTAAATGCCAGCATAGAATGGTCAATGATTGAATAGGGTTACCTCGTTTTGGCTTTGTTCTAGACGGTTCTTCAGCTCCATTATTGATACGGCCTGACCATTGATCTAGAAATAGGTTATGCTCTTTATTAGTCACTTCATCATCGCCATCACTCTTACCAGACTGAGCCACTGACCTCTTCAGTACTCTTGTTGGCAATGATCTCTAGTTTCTTGATCTCCAAGTCCTTAGCGGCAAGCCTATCTCTCATACTGTTTATTTTTTCTTGTTTGTCATTAGCGCCCTCTAGTGTTACCGTATACTTGTGTTCCATCTGGTCCAGCTCTTCCTGTAACTTTATGATGGCAGACTCTCTCGTAGCCACCTGCAGATCAACCAATCAGATTACATGATACAAATTGGTCGGCGTGATTTAGGCTAGCTTACTACCGATCTAGGTGGAAACGTTCTAACCAAGACTGAGGTTTTACAGTTATGTGGGGCGTGCACAAGATGGTATACATGTGCCTAGATTTCACTCTAAAAGTCATTGGAGTCACCAAACAGGCCTCAAAGTGCTTTATGGTCACAAAAAATATTTTCATTAACAATAAATTAGTTAAAATCTTTGTAATATGATATCCTTACAATGTTCTTACAAAGTCCTTACAAAGTCCTTACAATGTCCTTACAAAGTCCTTAAAAAGTTCTTACAATTCCAACAGCTTGAGTCGAAACATTCTCTGGAAAATCTGGACGTCAGAAATAAGCCTAAGGACCTGGTGATGGCAATGAAGAGGTCGTACCTCCTGTTGACATGTTTTATTCTTCTGCTGCGAGACGGTCAGTTCCAGCTCGTACTTGTGAATGTTCTGCTCCAGTTCGAGTTTGTCATGGTGACTCTGCTGCAGTTTAAGTGACAAGGCTTTCTTCTCATCCTGACTGGCCGCTAGCTCTCCTTCCAGTCTCTCTTTCTGTAAAACATGACTCTCTGGTAGACAAACGGCAGATAAACACATTGGAGCTTCTTGACAGCTGATCAGTAAATACAGCGGCCCTGACTCTTAGTACATGAATAACAAGGTACTCGCGCCTGGAAATCCCAATGGAGTGATATGCTGGAAATCCCAATGGAGTGATATGTATCACCATCGTATGTGTATAAAGGCCGTTACAGAGCAGGGACATACGTGTGTACAGTAGGTTAGTCTGGAGGGAGATCCAATCTCTGATTGAGTTTTATAAAAAAGGATCATAATATGAAGGATACAGAGGAGGCTAGAAAACTAATCCTGGCTGATACACCAACCAATGATCACCTGCCTCCGGAGCTACACCTGCAGGCGTATAACACTCTTATAAGGACAAGAAAGCTATAATTTAAATAGTGATGGAAAGAAATGAAAGTTATCTTCTTCCGCGTTTGGTTAACCACTTGCAAAGTTTTCGAGATGCCCAAGACAGCAAGAACATAGACATAGGAGGAGCCAGAGCCAGGAAAACATAGACATAGGAGGAGCCAGGGGAACATAGACATAGGGCAGCCAGGAGAACATAGACATAGGGGAGCCAGGAGAACATAGACATAGGGGAGCCAGGAGAACATAGACATAGATGAGCCAGTAGAACGTAATTTATGAAGCAGGTAGACGTACGAGGGTGCTGCAGCTGTTCAGACCGGATCTCAGCTCCTCAGACGTCTTCTCCAGCAGCCGCAGTTCATTAGTCATAGACATCTTAGAGTCCATCTGCGACTGTCGTGTCTGTGAGATGACAAGCTGCTGGTCAGCCAGCGTTTTCTGCACCTTACTGAGCGATTCTTGAGCCTTCTCCAGCTCCTTACTCTTCTGGTCATACTTGCGGCTCAGCTGCGTCAGCTCATTCTGTAAGTTCCTTTGTGCTACTTCACCGTTGCGCACCTGGAACACACAGACACGACCCATAGGACAAAAACAGAGAAGCAAAAGTAAAACAAGACAGCGATATAAGAAGAGATATCAGTGCTAGGGGTGAAACGATGCACCGTAGTTTCGTAGTTTCGATGCATCTTTGATTATTTACCGAACGATGCATCTTTGATTATTTACCGAACGATGCATCGTCGATTAGTGATTGTCTAAAAATCGATTGTCTCTAGACTCAGAATGTGTGTATTGATTGCTTTTTCACTTAAAAAATGTAACCACAGTGTTTATCTATGTTGCCACAACTCATTATACATCTGTTTTTTTTACATGTTTGATTGCTACATCCAGAATGGTATAGCTATAACTTTTTTGTGATCTTCTTGTTGCCAGAATACGCAAGCACAGTTATTCACCGTATGAAGTCGGCCATTGAAGAATTGAATCGTCAATTATCTAGAGTTAATAATTGAAATCGAATCAAGACCCAGACTTCTGAATCGTTTCACCTCTAGTCAGTGCGATAGAAGATAACTCCAACCTGGTCGTATAACTGTTCATTCTTTATTTTCAAGGACGCTATCTTCTCATGCTGAGTCAGATGCTCTCCATCCTTCGCAGAAAGCTTCAATACAATTAGTGACAATGACAATGATGATGTGATGAAAGGCATCTGATATCTGTAAGTCAATGCTCACACGCTGGCTGAGATCGTCTCTGGCGCGATTAATTTCCTTAACTTCCGCACTCAGTCTCTGCACCTGATCACTGAGTGTGAGAACCTCCTGCGTCTGCTGACCTACTTTCTTACTCTTCTCTGAGTTATCTATTTCCAGTTCTTTCAGCTAAAGCGATTGTAACGCAAATAAAGCACTCGGTGACGGTACACTCACTCTCTCATATGTATTAACATGCTAGTGCCTATGTATAAACCATCAGGTAACGTGTTAATTAATATCTTGAACATGTTACCTGATGAACGTTAAGTTGAACATTAATTAACATATCGACATATTAATACGTATGTTTCAATATGTTGCTGCATGATGTTGCATATGTGCTATCGAGTGCAGGCAATCAAGTTACTAAATAACCCGTAACATAAAGCTGTTATTATCCTGTTATACACTGTGTGTCAGCTTTTCATTGCTCTCTGCAGAGCATTCTATTTCTCTTCTCAAAGACAGAAATGAAATATTTATCTATCTATGTTCTACTATGTTAATTAATATGTATTAACATTGATATGAGGGAGGAAGTGCGTCGGTACCAAATGCTTATCATTGTCTACATGTCCATATGAGTGAGGAGTCGATACGTACCTGCCTACGCTGGCCCTCACACTCCAGCGTCAGGCTCCTGTTACGGTCAGACAGCTTCTCCACTTTGTCATGCAGCTGCCTGCACTGATCTTCAACCTTTGAGAGCTGCTCCACACATTTATTCTTCTCAGCTTTCAGAGATTTGATCTGATTGTCCAAGTTTTGAATCTGCTGGTCATGTGCAGACAACTCCGTGTTGCTGTTGATTTGTAAAGCTCTCAGCTTTGCCTCCAGTTTTCCGCTGTCCTCCTGACACTTGGTAAGATGAGCGGAGAGGTTTTCGTTTTCTCTCATCAGTTTCTCTTTCTGTGACATGGCCTCAGACAGCTAAATCAAATTAACGAATGTCTCAACTCAAAATGTAAACCAGTTGTTGTTATATATACACAAGTCACACGCCACGAAATCACCTCATTGTTCAGCTTGAAATTACTATTCTCCAGTTCTTTTACACTCTGCTGGAGCTTCAACGTCTGGTCCTTCTCTTTGACAATATCTTGCTGCTTGGAGCTCAGTTCTTCGTTGGCAGCTATCAGTTTTTTGCTCATGGTGTCGTTGCTGTCCTCCAGTGCTGTGAGCTTACTCCCTAAGTTACTGACAGTTCTAGTCAATTCTTGTAGGTTCTCTTGCTTCTCGACCAGCTCTTGGTGATGCTTCTCTTCCTTGTCCTCACCACTCTCCACTGTCGCCTGTAAGAACATATGGCAATCTCTCTCATTGCATCAGTGGCCAGATTCAGGCAATGCCATGTTTAGATCAAAATGTTTTCTCAAAGTATTTCCCATCAATAATGATTGAGCCAAAGTTCTTAGACCATCAACTTAGACAGACCTTGAGCTGGCTCTCTGTTTGTAAGAGCCTTTGCTCTGTCGCTGAAAGCTGCTGAGCCATATCATCTAGTCTTCTCCGACAATCAGACAGCTGAGCTTCATTGGTATACAGCTACAGACAGACAGACACAACTGAACACGCAGCCCACATACCTACCAGACACTGATTTAACGCAACTCACCTCAGTCTTTGCACGCTGGTAGTCTTCTCTCAACGTAGAAATCGCCATCTTCTGCTCAGCGTAATCTGCCTCCGTCTGCTCGAGTCTCCGCTCATATTCAGCAACTTTACCTCTGAGACCAGAGAGCTCAAGCTGTTTCTCTATCAAATCATCACTCAACGTCTTTTGCTTGTCCCTTGTGCTGGTCTCCAGGCGCTGCATGCCATTGCTCACCTGATCCAACTGGAAACATTATCTATTGTTATTATCAAGTAAAAAGAGCAGAGAAAGCCTCTAAGTCTAAGTAAAAATAGCAGGAAAACAGAGCAGTTGACTCATCGCCTACATCACCTGATTGAGAGTGGTGACAAGCTCGTTTTGGAGCGAGGAGAGTTCCGCCTCCAGACGTGCCACCTGAGCTGACAGCTGAGCCGCCTCCAGATGACTCGTGTCGTATGACCGCGTCATCGCGTCCAGCTCTTCGGAGAGCTTGGTATTCTCTCTATCCAGCTGTACTTCCTGTCAGGACAAACGGGTCACACTGACTGGAGAGAACGTAGACTAGTGTCGACAGCGCCGATCAACACTCACCCTCTCCGTCATCAGTTTGATTTCATTCTCCAACTCCAGCTTCCTATCTTCCGTCACATGCAGCTGAAATAATGACAGCAATCAGTACAAGTGTCACAATAACCTAGCAATGCTCGCGGACAAGCAGTCAGACCAACCGCCGTCTCCACGTCTTTCTTCTCATTCTCGAGCTCAGACTTCTCATCTCTGATGTTTTTCACTTGCGCGTCTCGTCTGGATATCTCGATCTTCAACATCTCCGTCCTGTCGTAAAGCTTTCGCTCCAAATCATCACACTTCCTGTTGACCTCATTCAGCTGTGGAATCAGACGTCAATAGATAACCGATGATAAGTACTTCATCGGTACAACCAACTGATCATTGATAGAAAACACCTGGCGGGAGCTATTGAATGTTGAAAAGTTATGATAGTGTCACACATACCTGTTCAACGTACAGCTTGCTGTCTCTCTCCAAAGACACGATGGTTTGAAGATGACCGGTTGACTCCTCTGTCTTCAGAGAAAGTTCGCCGTGCAAGGAAGTTATCTCCCTTTGCAGGCTGCCAATTCGCTGTTCCCGCAACATAAGCTGAGCAAGGTACACAAACCATGAGTATCACAGGAACATGAGCTGCGGTAAATATCCAACGTTAAAACTTCTACCTCTTGCTTCAAAGAGTCCCTACTTATGAGAGCGGAAGAGAGTTCTGATTTTAGCCTCAGATTGGCACTGTCCGGGTCACTGAGGGGCTGAGATGAGTCAGTAACAATCTGAGCAGTTAGTGGTGTTTTGCCATGCATCTAAAGTATCGCAATAACATGCAGCATTCATCAGTAATAAGCAATGAAGATGTTAGTGGGTGTAGTGAACTCTCGGCTAGTTGGGAAGGATTTGTGCAGGCAAAGGTAGAAAGTTCCACTTGGTTGAAACTTTGGTATGTTGGTAAATAAACTGGTAGTAGTAGACAAAGCTTTCTACCCAAGTTAAATATAAATGATTATTCAAAATGAAGTATCTTCCCTTCATGATAAGAGCAAATAATACAATTGTCAAACTGTTGGACAGCATTTTGAGAGGACTACAGCGAATCGCCGAAGGGAAATTCCATTGGTACTTTCCACCTATACTAAGTATTTTACGGTGCCTATATCTACTGATGAGAAATGGCCCAGTTCACAGGCTGTGGTACTAACTGTCTCCAGTAAATTGTCATAGTCCTGCCTAATGACACTCAGCTCCGCTTCCAGCGACGATATCATGCGATCCTTCTGCTCTAATTCATTGAATAGCTCTTTCTCCCTGACTCTATAAAACAGTGGCTGCATATACTTCATACGCCGTACTCATGAGATTCTCTATCAGCAACACTAACTTTGTTGGGACATCTTGACCGAAGACCCTGTTATAATCTACAGTGCGTAGATTGACACCGTCAACCTGCCATTGACCTGTGCGCCTGGCTATGCTTATCACTGTGACAAGACAGTGGAGATCATGCTCCACGTCAGCACGCTTATTCTCTGCTTCATCATACTTTAATTCAAGTCGCCTGAACTTCTCTTGAACGTCCTGCAGAGCATAAAGAAATGTTACTATAATTGTCGTTGTAGAGGTATATCACCCAGTGAGCAATGAAAAAATACAAATAAATGTATTCTCTTACAGCTATAACTTCTTCGTGCTTCTTTTTAGCAAAAATTGCGCTCTGGAGCTCAAGTTCATAGTTCTTAGCTTTCTGATTACAGTCCTGTAAATCATACAGCATAACAAGGTATCAGCGTACAGGTGTTCAGTCAATTTGAGTAGCAAAACATTTACCTTGGCTGTAACTACAGCCTTATTTAACTTCTCCTCGAGTTTACCAACTCTTTCATTTGCTTCTGATTCAAGCTGCTCTACAGTTTGAACCAATACTTCATTCTGATCGACCAAGTCCTTCACATAGCTTGAGTATACTTGCAACTCAGCCTAAAACCATGTATGGCAGAATTCACAATGGAGGCGACCGTTGATTCTTAAAAAATTTAGTCTCAATTTTCAACTTATTATCACCTCGTAACTCTCTGCAGCTCTGCCAGTATCAGAAGCATCGACCTTACTTCTTATCTTTTCTATCCTTCCATCGTACAAAGCTTTGAATTGCTGCAGCAACTCGTGCATACGATTGTGAGGACTTCTTTCAGCCATCTATAGATAATTCATCACCTATGGAAACATTCAACTATAGCAGCAAGCTTACAACTGCAGTGCAAACCATCGTTTATCTCGATATTTAAACCGGCATGTTCTCTTCTGACGAGAGAAGCGTCAAGTTGCTTGGTTGAATAGTGCGCTGTTATGACGCGTCTCGCGTTATCTCGATTGCAAGGTGCTTATTATGTTTTGGGCGGGGTATGATTGGGTGGGTGGGAATATAAAGCCTAAAATGAATTCAATTGGTTGAACTTCTGTGAGTCCACCAATAAGCGATGAGTAGAAGAACACGAAGTAATGGGCGGCGCTTAACATTGATAAATGGATTATTCTCGAAACTGCCGAAACTGAGTAACTGTACTTTGTGGTTGTCTATGGTTTTTCGCTCGCAGCTAGAGACAGCCAGGGTCGGGTCATCGAGCGTGGAAGCAGTACACATAGTAACTGACGTCACTCCGTAATACATCGCTGGCATTACATTTTCTATCGTCATAATGGAGTGTGAACCTATGGAGACAGAAGTAATTTCTCCTGAACATGAATCTGGTGATGCTTCGTAAGTATCGATGATGCTTTGTGAACAAATGGTAGTCGTGAAACCGTATTGTATTGGATATAATCCGGGAAGAACGCCACAACGTTGAATCGATCGGCATTGGAACTTACTAGAACATTCCAACATCCGGTTTATATCATGTTCCTAAAACCCCCGTTTTCTCCACCGAATAGCCTTTTTGCCTTAGTTTTTACGTATGGTATTCATTTTTGACGAAAACATTGCAATTATACAACGAAATAATTGACGAACCAATACGGAAACTTATGTATATCAATCCAAGTGGCCATTCTCAATGAACCGATCAATCATAGAGCTTGTTTATCAGCCCTGCTGTTGTGAGATAGGTCATGAACAGCCTCTCAGATCTTAGATGCACTGAACAACAGTAGAATCATGGCTCAGCTATCAAATGATACAAATGTAATAACTGGCACCGTTTGGTATTGCATCCAGTCATGGCTGACTCAAGCTGATGTGATTGATGGTGAAATGAATTTTGACCTTCTAGAATGAACGCTGAAGATCTTAAGAAAAATGGCAATGAGCTGTACAAACAGCAGAAGTACAGAGAGGCACTGGAGATGTACTCCGAGGCGATCAGGCTGCTTCCCTCTTGCGCAGCCTACTACAGCAACAGGAGCGCCACCTACATGATGCTCAACAAATACAAAGACGCCTTAGAAGATGCTCAACAATCCACGCAGATTGACAAAGCCTTCATCAAGGTGCACCTAGGTTTCGGTTGGTAGATGCTGGGAGCCCAGTTGGTGCAGTATTGAATAAGCATGTATGTGATTCTAGGGCTATCAGCGAGAGGCCAAGTGTTTTCTAGCCTTGGGCAATGCCCTCGCCGCTATCCAGAGTTATGAGAAGGGGTTAGTCATTGAACCCAAAAACATCAACATGCAGCGAGAGGTATGTATTTCACTGTCTCATCATGTATCACTTACTGTCCACCATCATATTTACAGCAGTGTTTTATTTGACTTTGACACGGTGCTGGTGCTAGTGCTTGTGTATGGCGATATAGTATATAGTAATCGATGTCGGTCACCTCTGGTAGGATATGTGGCTGCTGTAGATGTATAGGAATACGCTTTTCAGCGGACTGTCCTCGATAACTCTACACCCTCCTGGCTTTAGTGAAGCTGATATCTTGTGAGTGTACACTAGAGTGAGGTTATATTCAATCCTTCTTTACGTGTTTTGTGCTGGATTTTATTGGGAGACTATTTGTCGACTGTTGCCTACTCAAGTTTCTACTCTCTAGTGACTAGCCCATACTTTAGCAGCATGCCTTCAGTTATTGGATGGTGTGTGAAATGACATAGGAATATGCATTCCGATACTCACAAGCAACTTGTAATTGACAAAAAGGGATAGAGGCTATAGCGGTTGACTTTATGTATCCTAGTGCAAGTGGTGACTACATCATCGGATGTTCTGTTTTTAGTTGTCATGCACTAGAATTGATGCTTGATGTCCTTGTATGATAATCACAGTTATAGTAACAGGCTAGCTATTGTAGAAATCCGTAGTTGCCATCTATATTTACACCCGTATGTCTTGTAGAGATCACTGGCAGTCAGAATGCGACAGCATGAGGAAGAAGCGCAGCGAGATTATCAGAAGGCTGATTTCAGACGAGTAAGTAGACAGGCAATGGAGAGATTCCCTCGGTAGTGGTCGCACTAGTGTATTCATATCAACCTATCTCCACCAGGCAGTGTACTGTATGAACCAATGTCTAGCAGAGGCTCCCAATGCCATCACATACAAGCTATTCAAAGCCGAGTGTCTCGCCTACCTCAAGAAGTACAATGAAGCGTCTGAGATAGCCAAGTAAGTGTTAGCTCATTCTCTTAGACCGCTGGAAATAGCTAAAGATTTCTGTACACCGAATCTGTATCTTACTACCTTTCAGTTCAGTGCTGGTGTTAGACAAGCAGAATGCAGATGCTCTGTTTGTCCGAGGGCTGTGTATGTATTATGAGGATCACATAGAGAAAGCGCAGCAGCACTTCCGACAGGTTCTCAGGCTAAACCCTGACCATAGCAAGGCCAGAGAGACATTCAAAGTAAGTATACAATGCCATTCGTCGAAATAATTTATTTATTTCTTATTGCTTATCGCTGCTGCAAAGATTGCATTATGAAAAATACCGGCTGCTCATTTCCGTACAGTTGACCCACAACCTGGTTTCCTGCAGCGCGGAATGACCGAATGAACTCGGACATTGTGAGACAACACTAGACGTTTACATTCCTCTTGTAGAAATCCAAAAACTTGATAGAACAGAAAGAGGAAGGGAACACAGCGTTCAAGACTGGAGATTTTCAGAGAGCACATGCACTGTACACGAGTGCCCTATCCATAGACCCACACAATAAGCTGACTAATGCAAAACTATACAACAATAGAGCAACTGTGAATACAAAGGTAACCATATGCCTCCTCATTACTCAACTGACCTGTTGTGTTAGTTTATGATTCTGGCTACTAAGAATCTCTTCTCCTTGATCAGCTCGGGAATCTGCAAGAGGCGGCAGACGACTGCACCAGAGCCATTGAGCTGGATGAAAAATATGTCAAAGCCTATGCCAGACGTGCCAAAACGTATGTCAAATTCTATCAATTATAGTGCGTGTGGAGATGAGAGTATGGTCTATTATTTTGTATATTTCAGCTACTTGAGTCTTGAACAGTATGAAGAAGCAGTGCGTGACTACGAGAAAGTCTTCAAGCTGGAGCCCAACAGAGGTAAGCAACAACCTGCAGTAGCCTCACTGATATTGTCCATTTGATATTGTCCATTTTGATATTGTCCATTGTTAATTTTTTCATGAACATTGACTGTGTTGTAGAAAACAAGAAGATTTTACAAGACGCGAAGTTGGAATTAAAAAAGAGTCAACGCAAAGACTACTACAAGATCCTGGGAGTTGAGAAGAGCGTGTCAGAGGATGAGCTCAAGAGAGCGTACAGGAAGAGAGCTATGCTACATCACCCGGGTTTGTAATAGACTGATCAGTGACCAGCTGCTCTGTCACTATTGGAATTGTCATTGTATAACCGCATCCATCTCTCACTACAGACCGACATTCCAATGATACACCAGAGAAACAGAAGCAAGAAGAAAAGATATTCAAAGATGTCGGTGAGGCATACGCCGTGCTCAGCGACCCAAAGAAGAAGATGAGATACGATTCTGGTGCTGACCTCGATGATGAGGGCATGGGCATGGGTAGGTGTTACAGCATTCATATGGCAGTATATACACTATCACTTATTCCGTGGTCTGATATCCCTTTCTCTTTCCTGCAGATATGGATGCCAACAACCTTTTTCAAATGTTTTTTGGTGGTAACCCTGGAGCAGACTTTGGCTTCACCTCAGGCGGTGGCAGTGGTTTCGATGGATTTGGTGGTGGGGGACGCCGGCAGCATCACAGAGGAGGTTTTCCTGGAGGATTTACCTTCCAATTTTAATGTCATCCCCTGCTGTGAATTTAGAATTTCATGGTTGATGTCAGAGTTTTTTATTTTCACATAAATCCATCCATTTTTAGCCCTAATACGAAGATATATTGTCTACAAGTCTATAACAGTATTAGTCGTAAAAAATGATCTCAAATATTTACTAAACAACATCAATTCAAACACTAAAAACCTTAGGTCCAAACTAGACTTCAGATGATACTGCGGTACTGACAAGCAAACATGACCCAGACAGCCATTGCCGACTCAGGATAGGGATACACACATACTCTTACAGCTAGCTTCACACTGTCTCCTCTACACAGCAACACTTCAGAGCACGTCTTTGACCTGTTAGCCACAGTTTCAAATGATACATTGTCGTACAGCCAAATTTTGTATACCAAAGTCTATGCAGTACTCACTTGATGGAAGCTGAAAATGATCTGCGCGCATTGGCATAGGGGAACTGGATTGGGTAGGCTTTAAACGTGTGACCCTCTGGTACGAGGTTAGTGATGGCCTGGCTGAACTCCTCATTACCATAGGCTTGGCCTGGGTGGATTATCGCATCTATCACATGTACTATGTATGGTGAAACAGTAGCTATGATTGGCTGACAGACCTGTAATCCTCTCCGTCTCATAGGCTGACAAGGCCATGCTCAGTGTGTAGCAGCACTGATCATCGAAGACAGTAGTGAGCCCCTCATTCTCTCTGTACTCGGATACCATCTGTCTCAGCTCAATTTCCATACTGTTGCTGAGGTTTGATGATTCATACATAGACTTCTGCAGAGGTGGCATAGACATCCACGAAGCTGACGGTGAGCACACAGACAAGATGGCATCTGAAGTCATTGGCTTCCATAGGGAACCATTGCGCAGGTCAAAATCTGTGAAGTTGACATCATCTGATATCTAAAAGTGCATAAAACAGACCAATTACATCATGGTGATCTTGTAAAAAATTTCTGGCACGATTCCTTTGATATCTCCTTTTCTACCAGTTCATTATAGAACAAAAACTATGATGAATAATAAGAATGATATGAAAATATGTCGCAGTCTGTGAGGTAATACAGGATATAATGCGTCAGCTGCCCTAGCTTCGGGTTGGTGATGGTTATGCGAACTGCATTCTGATATTAATAATGATAACGAAATAAGCTGAGAAATTATACAACAGTACCATGGTAGTAGATGCAGTCTGAAGCTATGTTATGCATATCAGAGGAAAGGTCATGTAAATTGGCAGAGAGATATAGTTTTATCACGCTAGGAACTTACCTGGATATTAGCGTAGAAGGATTTGTGATTGAAGCAGCAGCCTACAGTTCTGTATGGATGTTTGGGAGCAGGTGGTGGGCCGATCAAAACATCGTCAGCAGAGTAGGTTTTGTGGATGTACCTGTTAATGAAGAGCTTTCAGTCACTACCCTCTACAATCTAGCTCTGAATCAAAGAAAACGAAGATGGTGAGAGCTTATAAGAGAGGTACCTGTTAGATGACAGACTCTCCCAAAACGTTACAGTTTTGTCGTCTGGTCCGATGGTGACCACCCATGTGTGAGCGGATCCCTTGTTTTTAGTCCCAAGACATACAAAAGCGTTGAGACCGAATCCGAGAAGGAGGCTACACAGCAGAGCTGAGTGATTCTCCACATCCTGAAATGGGTGAACGTGACTGTAAAAACCTGGCTCCCTCAAAACATAGGCTGGTGTACATGGGGTAACATAG
>ERZ1740065.504-NODE-504-length-21002-cov-12.227240_pt1 | contig 21002 bp, 16 predicted proteins | sample MGYA00581738_ERZ1740065 | MGnify/ENA primary metagenome ERZ1740065 (study PRJEB43018, sample SAMN04849749) | marine metagenome | isolation source: floating plastic debris | place: Pacific Ocean | collected 2008-09-01 | study: EMG produced TPA metagenomics...
CCCCTCTCCCCCCTCCCCTTCTTTTCTGTGGGGCGTGGTGCTGTCTGCTCTCCCCCCCTTCACACTTCAATACTACCCGGCCGGAGGTGGCTGTCAAATCTCTGTATTTCCCACAACACTCACTATTATCGGTTTCTTAATATTTTCCTGTTGCTTATTGGTTAGATCAAAAAAGAGGAGGGGGTATACCTGTCAACCTGTCAGAGTACCAGACCTGTCAACCTGTCAGGCTGAAAACGCTGGAGATTCAGTCTTTCTGAACCTTTGACAAAGCATAGCTCAAAATCCCTACTCCCTACAGCTAAGATATTGCCATATTTGAGCTTAGCTCAGTGATATTTCATATAAGTTGCAAGAGAAAATTAGGAAACCAATAATTAAAAGTTTTGTTTAGTTTTGGTAGTTCAGGCGTGACAGGTATGTGGCTCTATGACAGCGAGGCGAATTTCTGCTGTTTGTGATCAAACTGCATCCGTCTTGTTTTATTTTAACTACACATCCACTGGGTTCATGAATATTTCCGTCTGGGTCTTCCAAAGGAGATGACAAGTACAAATCACATCACAATAGAGAGGATAACTCTTAACCACTGCATCCGTTGCAGCACTGAGAACGAGTTGTGAAAATAAAACATGATAAATTTGTGCAGACGGACTAATCCAGAGTACAAAGTCTACGTGTCACACATGTTAGGCTTGAACTTTTCTCTGGCGCATTTTCCTTGTACACAATTCGTTTTTGAACTTCTACGCATACTAATTTCAAATACTTTCAATACACGCTATATCAGCTGAACGTACTCTTCGCGCACAGGTGAAGACAGCTTAAGTAGATTATATCAGAATCACTATAAATCACTTCCACTAGGATTATTTCTGTAGTGCAGCTATGCACAAGAACAACCTACCGAAAAAGACACTTTACAAAAGGGCATCGGAGGGTATATGAACCCTACAGCTTTCACTGCCCTGAAGAGCATCTCCTGATGTGTGTTGGGATGGGCAATGGAAGGTTCTTACATTGATTTGCTTATCAGGGGTTAGCGCGAACGCAGACCCCCACTACCAAAAATTACGCACCCGAGTTACCCACATTTGGGGTAATCGCAGGCGTCAACCCAACCGAAGTGCAATGGGAGGGCCTCTTCCTGGGGCATCCTGCTTCATGATCCAGGATAACCCTGTGCCAGGTAAGTATGAGTTGGGAAGGGCGCGTTTCGATAATTTAATCTCTCCGTAATAACCAATGAGGGTGTGTGCTGCCGTTTGTGTCATATTCTCCATTGATTTCCGTCCATGCATAAAACACACAGTGTGAAATGAACATGCAAAATAATAATTCAAGCTAATTGCATCAAAAATTCTGGTAAAATACGGTTTTGACCATAATAGTTTCCCTATTAAGGTGGAGACAAATCTTTATGACTCATTCAACGAATGATAGTCGGCTAAGCTAACAATGTCACGCTTGATAAGCTCCGCCTAATTCAACAATGGACCAATCAGACAGCGGCTCAACCGGCATACTGAACTAGGCGTACAATCAGCACCACCTTTCACGGTCGAGTAAACAAACTAACCTCATGTCCTTCATAAGCTCAGTCACTCGAAAGTTACCGGCGTAGTGTTGTTTCCTCCTTTACAGAGAGACAGATCAGAACTGAACGTGTTTGTGTGAAGTGATATTAAAAATGAATCAGCAATCATGACACAACGCAAGAGACGATGCAGCTTCAATAGTCACATACTATGTCTTGTAGAATTGTGTCCCACTGCAAGCTGTTTGATGCTCAGTCATTTAGCCTTCACGGACTTCCTCCTGCGCACACATTTCAGGCATATCATTGCTAGGGACTATAATGTTGGTGAAATCCAGTAAGAAATCTCACTCATCTCGCAGATGGAGACCTTTCCATATCTTAAGCAAGCAGCCTAGCATCAACAGCACTATTCTGACTCCAATTCAGACATTGTAGCTACCAAAAATTTATCACAGCTATTTGTCAATTTCAAAGTTTTAGGTGTAGGTCTACGCTTTATACTATTCAAGGAAGCCAATTTGTCACAATAGTTCGTTTAATTGCAAAGACCGACAGAAACGGATTTATTGTATTTGGTTACCAGCTAATACACTTGGCTAAAGGTCACTTCAAGGTCACAGAGTGCGTCCAAAGTCAACAAGTGGTATTTTTTGTCTAGGTTACACAGTTCTAGGTTTTAGTACCATTTGGAGTTGGCAAAATTGCAAATTGGCATTGGCATTTAACACAAGCTGGCATTGGCATTGGCATTTATCACAAGTTGGCATTGGCATTTATCACAAGTTGGCATTGGCATTTATCACCAATTGACATTGGCATTAGGCGGAGTAATGAGGACGAATCAAGTTGGCTCACCAGGCGAAGGAAGTTTTCAGTTGATACAGCGTTCTGTGGAAGGTACATATGCCAGCCTACATCGACTGCTGTACACACAAACCAAAATATTCTAGCGCATAACAACTTTATTACATTGCATTATTATCATAGAAAATTGTCAGACATCGATCAGCTTCAAGGTACATATAGTTCATGCAGCTGGAAAAAATTATTATGGAACCAAGACTTGGCCAGGATGCCGAGATGAGCTCATGCTGCTCCTGTCTGCACATCCATTGGCTCAGCTACCTGGTCACATGACCCAGCACTAGATCCTGATTGGGCAAGAGTTTTTGATTGCACATTATCTCCTTCCAGAGTTTTACGTTCATTTGGAGTGGCTGCCTGCTGAGTATTGGCGCTTACCTCCATTTCCATATCGGAAGGAGGCATGACTCCTTCAGTATGTCCACTTGATGGAATTTCACTTTGTTGAGTGTTGGCAAGTCCATCTGCTGCATGCCCGCCTGCTGCATGCCCGCCTGCTGCATGTCCCTCCGCTGCAGGTACGTCTGCTGCAGGTCTGTCTGTTGTAATTCTGTCAGCAGACGGATTGTCTATGGAACATCCCGGTGCCAATATTGGATCAGACATGACATTTTCCTTCACTTCGTCATCTTGAAAGTCACAGCTACTGAGCTGCTGTCGTGGTTTCAGTTCATCAATTGCAGAATGTGTGTCACTTGATTGATCAACAGTAGGTGATGGTAGCAGTTTGAAGTTATCATTCATTTCTGCCTCCTTCAAACAAGACTCTCTATTTTTATTCGGGTTGAGCAATTTCGTGTCTCTCCGGTCACCTTCGCTAGGCGGTATCAAGCTCTTTGCTAGCTTCTCGGCGGGTGTGTTTTCAGACGTCGCTGAGTCAGAAGTTGCAGCCGTCTGCTCCACATATGGAATTCCAAGCAGATCTTTATTCATAGTCACGATGGTACAAAATCCATCGATGGATGAGATGACAAGGTAACCTCCATCTGCTGACCTAGATAATTACCAACTGACGTTATTGGCTAAAACTTCTCTATCGTCCATTGACTGTGAGTTAAGTTACGTACCACGAGATGTCAGTCAGCTGCTCATAGTGGATGGAGTTGATGGAGGCGAGAGGAGACTTCTGCTGAGTGTCGTAGAGAAGGACATTGTCTAGAGTTGCCACGGCGTATACCATTCGATAGGGCAGGCTGGAATAGAGTTTTGTATCGACAAATTGACCGGAAGTAGTCTTAGGCAGAAATAATGATACTGCAGGCGGTAGCTTGATCAATCAGTGATGAAGCAAACGTGAAAGAGTCTCTCCAACACACTGCAACAAACAAATATCATAAATGAATGACATACTCAAAAATACTTGGGGTTTTCTTCTCTCTGAGCTGGAAAAGCTGTGGGCAGAATCTGATGGCGATAGCAGGGGAATTGCCAGTCGGTAGACACAGGACTGGCCTGAAACAGAAAGCGAAAGTATAGAAATAGAAAAACATGACTCCCTAGCTGACAAGTCTCCAGCTAGATTCTATATGGAAAGCCAGACTAGAGAGACTGGACTAATTGCCTGAGCTTTCGCTTAGTTACAGATATTCTACCGCATCACTTTCTTCACTAACTCAATATCAGCGAAATTTTGCACTGTAGAAGAGGACGAGGAGTATAAACCACTGTTGGTCCAATGAAATATACACGGACCGCGAGTCACTCAATGGTTGACACATTACAAGCCTAGGCTAATGCTCGAGTATTTACAGTACGTAGTGACAGCTCATACGATAGAGCAGAATTATTTTGCGACTTGAGAATTTTTGCGATCGAGCTGTTGATCGTTAATTCGCAAATATTGTCAAGACGCATTTATTTTCTACGTCATTATATATACAACTAAGGCTGAACCAAAAACGCAAAAATTTTACTTCGTATGCTAAAATGCAAATATTGTCCGCGTATAAAAACTTCATTCTACAGTAACTCAACAAAGAAAACTATCAACGGCTATGCATTTAGGGCTGAGAGAGAGAGAGAGAGAGAGATATCGTTCTATATGGTATCGTTGACTGCTTACTTCTCAAAGTTCAGATGCTGAAAGACATAGACGACATTGATCTGAATAACTTTGTCTTCAGGAGTTGTTTCCTCGCTAACCGGCTGGTCCTGGCACTCCATTTCATAGCTGCCACAGGGCAGCGCGAGTAACTTACCATCGGGAGAAAACCCGGGCCGTCTGAAGAACGTACTGACAACAGAAACGCAACGGTGACCTCACAATGTCACTACAGAAATACAAGAACATATCACAATGGAGCCAACTCACTCAACCATCCCAGTATCAAGGAACATGCGTGTATCCTTAGGTTTATCAGTTGAGTTGGGAGTTGCCCTATCTTGACTATTGCCTCCGACAGAGGTCTTGGGGCCTGTTTTCAGTCGGCTGATTTTCTGTAGCAAGTCGTACTTCTTTCGCCGGTAAACCATCACAGACCTGTCAAACGACCCGAGCAACATGAGCAGGAGTCAAGCATTGAGTTCACTTTCTGTTGGAGGGTTGGGCTCTACCTGTCGCTGCTGACTGTGGCTATAAGGCTATCAGTAGGATCCCAGGCCACGCCCTGGACATAGCCTTTGTGATGCTGCCATACAGCTATTTTCTTGCCGTTGGTGACATCCCAGACATAGGCAGCGTTATCCATGGTTGCCGCGGCGATGCGCATGCCATCGGGAGACCAGGCCAGATCGTACACCTCGGACGCATGGGCTCTGCGGACATAGTAAACAGCATCCTCTGTTGTACCCATCAAGGCATATCCCTCACATATTCCTGTATTACTTTTACAGTGCAGTAGAAGGTTTTAGAGAAATGGCAGCTTCATCGGATAGGAGACTGATTTACACTGGAAACTAGCTGCACAGATGTCTCCCGCTTTATACCCAGTGTCGCTACTGTAGAACCAGATTTGACAAAAATGTTAAACATTTACTTCAAAATCAAACAGGAATAAAAATGATAGCAATCTAACGATAGCAATTCTATAAATGAGAAGACAACTCCTATAGAAGAGTTCTCCAACATGAGTTACTGTAAATCCAAATATCTTAGCGACCTCACAATATAGCTATAATAGCGAGTAGAAGAAAACCGCTATTTAAGTTGAACGCTATATTTTCGATAGCTCTTTATGTTATATATAAGCTCGAAGGAAATCGCTAAAAATTCTAGGTGTTATTATTAAAAATACTGTTGATTTGAGCAAAGCACTATAGTATTTTGTTCGCTAAAATATTTGGGTTTACAGTCCTGGAATTTGCATTTATTTTCCAGCCCAAATAATTTACGATTTGTAAAGTTGAGTCAAAATCGCAATTATTTTCCAGTCTACAGTAGCTAAGCTAACAGGCAGACTTTGATAAACAGATTTTGACAGACAGACTTTGACAGACAGACTTTGACAGTTCCGAGTTTTTGAGTATCCATCAATAATACCTGAACTGCCTAATGGCTGTCCATGTCTCTCTGAATTCTTGCGAGGAGTCTTGGTCTCCGTCTGCGAATATCTTTGGCGCCTGTGACACCGTCGGATCGTGCCGCCACACAAACAAGCACCGATCTGCAATTACACAAACATGAAGTCACAATTTGTGAGGAAATCCATGCGACATTTGATACACGTCCTCATTGCAACTCTTATCGCTGTATACTGTAAAACCGGATTTGATAGCGACAGAAATGTGTGCATTTTCTTCAAAATTATCAAGAAATGAACATGATAGCGATCCCAGAAATGAGAAGACAACTCCAACTTGTATACAATAGGTTTCCATAGTTTCTATAGCAAATTCTAACAATAGCTACAATTTTTCATCCATATTTCTGTGGCCATTAGACCGTCGCTATCAAAGCCAGTTCTACAGTACTAGAATATTTATACAGTTACTTGGAACGGATAGTAAGTAATGGATAGTAAGTAACGGATACTAAGTAATGGATAGTAAGTAACGGATAATAAGTAACGGATGGTAAGTAACGGATGGTAAGTAACGGATGGTAAGTAACGGATGGTAAGTAACGGATAGTAAGTAACGGATAGTAAGTAATGGATAGTAAGTAACTGATAGTACCTATGAATTTTTGCAACAAACTTTCAGTAGTTTTCTGACATTTTCACAAATATTTTCCAGCGCAAAAATATTCCGATGTACATGACTTTACTCATGATGATGTCATCACACAGGATAGAAATCTAACCATCAGAAGCTGATGCCAGTACATCTTCACTGGGATGGAATCTGACTGCATTCACGGTGCGATCGTGTCTGGCAAGCTCTGACAGGTGCTCCACATATCCAATGCCCTTCTCGTTCTTCTTTAACTCCCATACCTATAAGTTTAGCCTCTAGTGACATCAAGGACAGTTGCTTGATGGGGGAGAGAAGAGGGAAAAAGTTAGATAGAGGAAGTAGAGATGGAGAGTGGTGTAGGCGGGGGGGGGTATTTCGAGGGTTAAGAAAGGCAAAGAGAGAAGACGCATGAAGAGAAATGGTCAGGAGAGAAGGGTGAACTGGGAACGAATCAAAGGGAGAAGAAAGAAGTGGATAAGATGTGGAGGAAGATAATGGATGAGACGAGTTGTACACAGTTACCTGGACGGTTTTGTCAGATCCAGAGGTTGCTAACCTTTGAATATCCTTCTGCGCCTTCTTGGGCTGTATATCGACACTGAATACAGTTCCAGTCGGCCCATGCCAGTGGATCATTTGTGTATGCACATGCTGAATGGCGTCTTTGCGACCAAACACACCACAAACTACAGAAAGATAGAAGCCTCTTTGTAGCTCAAATTCGTGAAGTTTGAAACGGTAGGGAGTGTAAAACGGAAAATACGCACTGGTGAAACAGTAAAAACAAGCACAAAGCTCTTTACTCACGTTTTTCGTCCAATTTATTCTGTTGTTGGGTTGTGGTATTGGGCCTGACAGCATTCTCGACACCCATTTTCGCGCCACCACTATCCGAAGATTTTATAGCCTCATCGGACCGGTGATTGTAAAATACCTGTTGGGATATCTTGTCTCAAGCATATTTTTAATTTTCCTCGAAAATTAAAAAAATATCTGAGTTGTTCCGTGATTTAATTGGTCATCATTCGGAATTATTAAGATGTCTCATTTTGTTTCAAGGCTATAATTCAGATTGTCATCCATTGCGCGTTTGCCGTTGTAATCGTAAAATCACACTGTTGTGCTGCAGAGAAAACGGTTGTGAAAAAAGAGATTTGACAACGTGAAGCATGGGAGATGCCGGGTTTTTCAAGGTAATATACACCCTATGTATATTTGGCTTCATAATCACAGAATAATGACTTTTCTTTAGCTGAAACGCCCAGTTTTGACCGACTTTCTTTTGATGCCTATCCGCGTTCGAATGTTCAACTTCGTGCGATGTGATGCATATACCTACTCGGTAGTCGGTACTTGCAAGTCATTTCATCTTATGCTGTTTAACTTGTAGGGCACATCTGCCGACCAAGACAGTAGATTCGCTGACAAGCAAAAGAAGTTGATTAAGCAAATGAAATTCGAAGATATCATCGAGAAAAAGGTCTGTTATACTTGAATCAAGATGTATTCATTCGGTGAAAGTGCGATATTGTATGACTTCTCTTGTGGTAATAAAACGTTGCTTTTTTGCCGTTTGGTTTAGGTTAACATGTCTAAAGTTAACTTAGACACAATAAAACCTTGGGTAAACGAGAAGATCACGCAGATACTGGGATTTGAAGATGACGTTGTGATTGAATTCATATTCAATCAGCTGGAAGAAACGGTACGTGACCATTCCCCTGTCATCCCTCAGCAGTTTAGCTATCTTTGTAGCCTTTTAGAGAACGAAGAAACTCTGTATTTCTGGAAGATGGAAGTCTGCTCAGTTATTGATATGTCCAGTTGATGTCTTTTACTATTTGTACTTTTGTGAACATTCGTGAAATTGTCGTATAAACACAAGGTGTGCTCTTATGTGTTTGAATTTACCGTTAATTAGATAAGAACAACAGGATGGCGTTTTGAGTATTGATTCACTAGATACCAGTCTCTCTCTCTCTCTGAGCCGTCAGACCCCAAGACCTCTCTATCTGTCGTCGAACAGCACTCTGGATGCTCTTAGGTGGGTGTCTACCACTCAGTCGTTGCTGCCGTATTATTTTGTCTGTGGAAAAGGGATGACAATTTTCGGTGACTCAATTCGCACATCGGTAAACTCCATTGACTCGTGCGTCGCTCAACACTATCCGAATGCCTTAAGAGTAGCGAGGCTATCTGATCCTATCTAGGAAGGATTTTTTCAACCTGTGATGTATTCGGAGTTGCCCCATCTTGATTTACGCGCGCTGGTAAACGTTTGCTGACAACTTTTCCTAATGGTGTTTTACAATTTGCTTACAATGCATGGGGGTGTTGTGAAGGCTTACCATTCTGTTCTATGTTTAGGTGAGGACCAACTTCGAGTTTTACGACGGCAATCGTCACGCTGAGTCGCTACTCCTTCTGCCTCGTCGCACGCTGTGCCTCCTCTCCGTCATCGATTCAGTTTTGTAGATGTCAATGCATTGAGCTCTCTTAGGCTTTGAACTCATGTTAGTGAGCGATGCGTTCGCTGGTCATTCAATTAGTACTTGTGTTTCCGCTTTCAGGTGATTAGCTTGGTAATTTACATGGCGATGTCTGATTGGCTGTTTCAGCATCCGAATCCGAAGGACATGCAGATCAACCTGACTGGCTTCCTGAATGGCAAGAATGCACGTGTGTTCATGGCCGCGCTCTGGGAGCATCTCGTCTCGGCGCAAGAAAACGAGATGGGCATACCAGCCGCGTTCGTCGAGGCTAAGAAAGCAGAGATCAAGGCCCGACAGGTGAGGACAACTCCAACGCGTTGTAACTCCATCTAGACAGAAGTAATGAGATTGCTGCTGATTGATGTAAACAAGCTTTTTGAAATAATACTGTAATATGGGCGTCATAAGGTGAAATGAACTGAAACATTTTTGGAATAATGGTTATTGTAGTGATAGTTTACCCAGGTCCACCTCCTGTTGTTTACGTGACGCTGTCTATCCTTTTTCCTCACTTTCCTCCTTAGTTGTATATTTATTATCGTCATCCCTCAGTCTGTCTGTTTGTCTGTACGATATCTGGATTCTGATTGTTAATGTAGGAGGAGGAGGCGAAGTTGGCCGAGACGCTGAGAAACACGGAGAAGGAGATTAGCGAAGCGCTGAAGAACGAGCGGCAGGATTCCGACGGCAGGAAACGCAGCCGATCCCGCAGTCCTCGGCAGAAAGATGGCCGATCGTCGCGCAGCAACCGGCGTAGATCTCGCTCGCCTCGCGACAACGACAAGTCGTCCAAGACAGACGCCGACAGTAAAGACAAGTGAGAGACGTTAATTGTTGTACTGTGAAACTGTCATTAGATTACGCTATGAAAGTTACACCCATTGTACCTTCCGTAGGAGTTGTCTTCTCATCTCATCTGTGAGATTGCTATTGTTAGATTACATTTATTTTTATAATTTTTGGATGAGATTGAAGGAAGTGCTATTATTTCTGTCGCTATCAAATCCAGTTCTACACGACATGTGATTGCAGCGCTACCTGGTCCTATTGCGTGTTTTGTGGTCTTCGTTTGTAGGCTGGCCAACGGGGATGGAGCGTCGGGTGACGCCGATCCAAAGGAGAACGGAGGCGGCAAGAGTAAACCTGCCAGCGATAAGAAGAGGCAATATCGCAGCCGGGCGCGCAGCAACAGCTCCGATGACGATGGGCCCAGACGCCGCAGTCCCCGACCCAGGTCAAGGTCACCACGGCGGCAGCGGCGGTCATACTCGCGAGAGAGGCGAGGCGCGCATACGAGCAGGTACAGACGATCAAGGTCAAGGGGTCGCAGGTACGTAATTCAATGAGCTACACCAAACTCTCACATTTGCGCCATTGCTGATGAGGAGCGGTTTGGTTACAGGAGTCCACAGCGATATAGAGGCGGCTCAAGGGGTGGCCAGCGATACAGGAGTCCCGTACGACAGCGCAGATACTCGCCACCGCAACCGCCTCGCAGGAGGTAATGTCTACAACCTCTGCAATACAGACATCCATTGTACTCTCCCTCTCCCTCGTCTGGCTCCCTAGTCAGTGAAATCCACTGAGATAGCCACGCTTTCTCCCTTATAAACCTGCTAGCACTCCGAGCATAGAAGTTTTACTGTGTACATAAGAATAATTGCGAGTGAGCATTAAATGCGATTTTTGAAAAACTCATTTTTTTCGCATTTATTATACATCGCATGCATTTTTCAGAATGTGTGCAGCTCATTGCAGAAATTGCAAGATTGAAGTTTTTACTCATCGCATTTATTTCTCAACAGGCCTTGTCGCATTTATTGGTCTCGCAATTATTTTTTTGCATACAGTAAACCTAGTACTGTGAAAATAGAAATTGAAATAATAGCCATACCAGGGGGAAAAGATGCTGCAGTGGAAAACACTATTAAAATGGAATGGTATTTTGTTATGTGATAGAAAAGAAAGAGAAATGCGGAAAAGTCCAAACGTAATTATTAAAAATACTGCTGAACAATGGGCTAAAATAATATGAATTTAGTTATTTAGCTTTAGTTATTTATTTGTAGTATTTATTTAGTGAGGCCAGGCTGTTTGTTGTTACCGTATCCACACCAGTTGACTGCTGTTTACGCTTTGGTTATTTTTCTGTCTTTTAAATATATTTCTCTGTCATTTAGATATGAATATTCCATGACATAAAATACAGCATTATGCTCTTTGTTTGCCCAGAAAGCCCATCACCCATTCAAAACTTGTCAACAGTAAATATCGTCGAATACATTGGAATACATAGGAAATCGAGAACTATCCTGGAATTTTATACTAATTTTGAGAACCAGGCAAGGAACTGGCGCTTGTGAAACCGATGAACCAACCTGAAGTTGGATGGCTAATCAGTACGATCTATTGTAGAACTCCACCCGCTCCGAGGAGACGCTCATCGCCCCCACCCCGACAGAAATCACTCAGTCCCCTGTCTAAGGCTAGAGCTGAAGCCAAAGCCAATCACAGATCCTCATCATCATCCTCCTCCTCGTCAGCCGCCTCAGGATCCCCGCCACCCGCCAGGTCTGTACATTTTGTCGAGTTGTGTCTCCTCATGTGCCGCTCTCTCAACTCTCCCTCCTCTGTAGGAAAGAAAGACGTTCTGGAAGCCCTTCCTCATCTCCCAAACGGAAACAGCAGCGTGTCAGCAAGAGCAGGTTTGTTTTGTTACATGGCTCGTCTTTGTTGTCGTTACGCTACCGTCACAGACGTGTCATGATTACCGTCACGCTGCAGATCTCCTGAGGCGAAGCCTTCTCGCAGCCGCAAACAATCCTCTCCATCTCCCACGAAGAAACCGCGCGCTCGCTCTGTCTCCAACAGCCCTCCGGCAAGGAAGAATAAGCGGTCACCCAGTCCTCTTCCTCGTAAGAGGAATCGTTCGCCTCGCAGACGTAACGACTCAGGCAGCCCAGCCCGTAGGAAATCGTCGGCGAGTCCTTCACCTCGTAAGAGGGCTGGCAGTCCTCGCCGACGTAACAATTCGGGCAGTCCGGCTCGTAGGAAATCGTCAGCAAGTCCTTCACCTCGCAAGAGAGCTGGCAGTCCTCGCAAACGTGTCCAATCATCAGCCAGCCCAGACCGATGCCGGTCACCGAGTCCTAAGCCGCGTCGCAAGAAGGTGAGCACGTCACCGCCCAGCCGTAACCGATCGTCGACCAGTCCCTCCGCCAGACAGAAGATGTCGCGCAGTCGCGATGGCGGCAGTAGAAGGAGAGCCGGCTCCCAGAGTCCACGAGCGCGAGACCAGCGCAGCCCGGCTAGGCAACGTAAGAAGAGACAGTCAGCCAGCCCGCCGCCACCTCGTCAACAGAGTGGCTCTCACAGTCCCAATGCCAGGCAGGGCAGTAGGTGAGTGGCAAATGTAAACCGAGGTCCAATTCTGTGTGATTGTGATAGGAATGCAGGCTAGTGTGCTGTTACCAAACAACGGAAGAAATCGGTTACTGTGCAGTCCATGTTCAATTAATTGAGTCCTGGCGAGGAATAGGTGATAAGATTGTTAGATAGATGTCTCCAGATTTATGTGAGATACTGTAGAACCGGATTTGAAAGCGATGGAAATGTTACTCTTCTCTTCAAATTAGTGAAGAAATCCAAACAGTAGTGGTCCCACAAATCAGAAGACAACTCCTATCTAAAGCTTAATATCATGATCTAATGATGGCGATGGCTAATTGATCACTGTCAAATCTGGTTCTACAGTTCAGTGAATCGATACCTTCACCTCTCTCCTGTACTGCTCTACTGGTGCTGTTTGTACGGAGTTGTCCACTCCTGACATTTACCCAATTTCTGTGTGTCATGCTGCCAGGTCTCCTGGAAAGGAGCGGTCCAGGAGGAAGAGCTCACCGAAGACCAGCAAGAGAGACAGAAGCGTATCCCCGTCACCTGTGAAACGCAGACAAAGTTCCGGTAAGCTGCCTTTCCAGCGTCAGATGTCCTTGACCCCCACCGTTACTCTCAGATAGTGATTTATCTATGTTGTGCAGCGTCGCCCAAGCGTGAGCGATCCGCCTCCCCGTCACCGAAGAAAACCAAGTCTGAGAAGAGCAAGAGCAGGTAGGTGTTGTATATCTGTCATTAGACTATCTATCGTCTACTCATATATAATGTATCCGGCCAGGTCAAAATTGAAGGCGGAGCTGAGCGAGGACGTGGCCAAGCCGACAGCCAAGTCCAGCGACTCTGAGGTAATATGTGAACATCTGCCTAGTCGAGTGTATGGAACGTTTTCTGTTTATCTAGTTCTTGGTCATTTTTCATGATTTGCAAATACTTGAAATTGCTGATATTTCCCTATTGCTGCTGTGCACGGTAGCCGCTGTAGTTGGAGGAAACTCAAAACTGTATTCCATAGAGTTTTTCTTACAGATGGAAACACAAAACAATGACTTTGCAGATAAATGATGTTATACAGTAGTTGAGTGCGTTCATCGCAGAGCTTTTCTGACGTGTCCTTGTAATTATGGTCTAAGTCGTTATTGCTATGCCCATACTTTACTCTCCTATGGACAAGCGAGCTGGTTCCATGCGCAGTGTTAAGCCTGTATTAAGCTTGTATTACGCTGGGTTTAGTCTGCACTGAGTACGGTATCGCTGGCTTTAGTACCAGCGTAGCACCGGAGCTTATGATAGGAGAGTAAGAAATGTCCCATACTCTTACCCACAATGAGCCTGTACCATTACCTGCTAGTGGAGACAACTCCCATTACCTACACTGAGCTGTAAAATTATTGTGATTTTCACTGAACTTTACTAATCGTAGATTATTTACGCTGTAAAATAAATGGGAATCCCAGTAACTCATGTTGACTCACCGACTGCTGACTCACCAACTGCTGACTCACCGACTGCTGACTCACTGACTACTGACTCACTGACTGCTGACTCACTGACTACTGACTCACCGACTGCTGACTCACCGGCTGCTGACTCAGTGGCTGCTGACCCAGTGGCTGCTGACTCAGTGGCTGCGAACGCGCAGCTGTTTTCCACTCAAAATTCATGCTCCCCAAACATGCTCTGACAAACATGATTTACCTCTCCCACCACTCACTAGCCTTCAAATAACGATTATAAAACCGGCAATGGCTGCTAATCTAATATCGAGTTCAGTTCAGTTTCATTTTTGCGATTAGAGCAAATCGCAATATTGAAATTTTTTTCTCGCAATAATTTTTCAGTTTACTGTAAAACAGAAAATATTTTTGTTTGCCTAATATTTGGGTTTTTTGTTATTTTCTAGCGACTCTTTCTTCGTTCTGTTTATTCTCTGTGCAGTAGTTACAAGAATTGCAACAATTCTTTTTCTCTAACATGTAAAAACACGAAAAGTTTCCTGTTTTAAAATAGTATAATAAAATAATGTAAATAATAATATGAATAATGATATAAATAGTATAGGCATGCCGATAGTCAGTGCTATGATTAGATATGTCTGTACACGGCAGTACAATGGCCGCCCTCTCTGCATCGCAGGTTCAGTCAGAGGAGGAACAGAAGAAGAAGAAATCTAAAAAGTCGAAGAAGGAAAAGAAGGAGAAGAAAAAGAAGTCCAAGTCTAAAAAGAGAGCGGGCGTAAGCTCGACCAATCATATTTCTTGGAGTGGGAGTGGGACTTGTCTCCCCTATCTTAAGTGTTTTATTTTGTTCGTAGTCTGACAGTGAGGACAATGAAAAGTTGGAGGACTTAGAGAAGGATCTGCGGAAGAAGGCCTTGGAGTCGATGAAAAGAAAGAAGGGCGGCTCTGACGCTGACGACAGCTGAGTTAACCTCGCACGCAACGATTGTACATAGTCTCCTCTCTCTCGATCTCGCTGATGTGGAGGCAGTTTTTATTACTGTATGTACTCTCCTGTCGATGCCTCTCGTTGCTATCGGAAACTGCTGTCACATATCAGTCGTTTTGTATCATGTGTATTATAGTGTGCGTGATTAATGAATACAACTATTGCACCAGGTACTTGACCCCTGATCCCTGGACTAAACTCCATATTGGATGTTGAAAATCTGATTATGTTTAGGCTACTTTGTTACCAATCTAGCACTGGAATTGGGACAGATGGGGTGTGACATGTCAGTGATATGTGACAGCCCCCATGAATGTGCAGGTACTCATAATGAAGTTGAAGGCTGGCTCACCAAATCCATTGTTAGATGATGCAGCTGGTCAGGCTGTAGATACTGTAGAACTGGATTTGATAGCGACAGAAATTCCTTCAAAATCATCAAAAAAATTGAACTCGTGTCAATTTAATAAATGAGAAGACAACTCCTGTATATGTTCTAATGATTGCGGAAGCGAATGATACACTGCTGCAACTCTGTAATTATTCAAGTCGACCCATTTGAACCGTTAGTCACAGCTGCTGATTGTGGCACGAAGTTTTACCGCAATGATAAGTGAACCCCTCCCCCTGTACTGGAACACTAGCGCATCTATGCGTAGACCTGGGAAGTAGACTTCCTTGTCATCAACTTCATGGGTAAATAACATTTTATTTTATTTTGATGTTTTAGTTCACATTTCTTAGTTTGTTGTCATAAAGCGTAACGTCTCGACAGGTTAGAAAGTACGGGGACACATGGCCTATATAACATGTGTTCCTCACAGTACAAGTCAAAAGCACTACCCCATAGAGAAGACAATTCCATGGGTCTTCACTTAATCGCTCACTCACTGCCTGTTGAGGGAGAAAGATGAATACAAAAGAGTGAAGCAATTGAGCCGTCAATCACTGACAGCCAGAAAAGATTCTAGGAATTTGAACTGCTCAATCAGGTGAGTCAGCTAGCTGAGGTTGTAAGTTGCTGGTGTTGAAAAGGTCAAAATTACTGTAAAATGGAATTGATAGCAATGGAAATATTAGCATTTCCTTCAAACTCATCAAGGAAAAATGATACAAACAATGAGAAGACAACTCCTATTTAAAGTATAATGGGCGGAATTTTTATAGAGTAATCTAATGATAATGATGATTTGGGTTCACTATTTTCATTACAGCTACACTGCTGCGATCAAGTATGGCCCTACAGTACACACTTGGTCATGAGTTCTAAACGGCATCAAACATGTCAAGGTCATACTGAATTCCAGCGAATGAAAATCCGTTTGTCACACTTTACCAGCGATATGACCTGATTGCATAAGTGTTGGTCAATAAATTTCAATACCTCGTCTGATGCTCCCCGCCAATATAACAAAGCAATGATGGTGTCATGAAGATGCTGACTAGATTACAACGAGTACAGCAGTTGTCCCCTCTTGTCTGATGTCGTCACACCCCACTCTCCCGCCCACGCACACAGACGTCTGCGGTTCCTAATTAAAGATCTTTGGTGCCAAATACTAAACTAACTAGCCAGTAATAGCTACGTTGACTCATTCATTTTCCATTCACCGCGAACCTATTATTCAACCCTGACTAGAGTAAGGTTATCTTCCCCTGCCTCCTCACAGACGCATCCTGGCTGCAACATACTGGCAATGGCTGAAGAGTCACCGCCCCAATCATCCAGTCAATGGTACCTGGCGCAGCCCAAACCATGATGCATGTGCCATTTGACCTTGACTACTATCGATGTGATCAATGTGACAGAGTAAACATTGCTGACTGATGGTATCACTGGACCTCGAGATAAAACGAAGAGCTGTTAATTACGCGCAGAAGGCAAGGCCCTGCGTAACCCACTGGTTTTATCGCTCTTCCCTCTTCAGCGGTTGGCCGTTTATCGCCTGTATATGGTAACAGGTGCTGTTCGAGAGGTAATTGATTGCTCTAAACGATTGCTATCATATGAAACTTACACGATCGACGAGCCATTACGTAGCGCCATGAGCAGACGTACTGCCTCTCTCCGTCTGATTGCTTCACGAGCACGAATGTCAAGCTCCGTTCAGTAATAGAATCCTGCAGCGCCGCCGCCTCCGCTGCTCTCTTGCTCACAGGTTTGATACGTTTCGTAACGGCTCAGCAGTAGATACTTGCTAGAGGTAGCTGCCTCCGCTGCCTGATGCAAGAGTATTATGTCTTGTTTACACTGCAGCAGGCAGCCTGTCTGCTCAACACCAGCCATCCAACCCACCTCTATTGAATTTAGTAATTCAGATCTAGAATAGCCAGCCTCGCCACCCCACATCCACATGCTCCAAGCAACCGAGTCTTGCTCCACACTGACTGCTGTTCTATTCGTGTTTTGAATGCTAATTATGGAGCAAACATCTGCCTTTCTGTCCGCGCTGGCTGATTTCCTGCAGCTCTGGCTCTTGAGCTCGCTCTCACCCGATCTCACAGCCTCCTCATCCAGCGAATGTTTAGCAGTTTTGTTTCACTATAATTGCGTTTAAGTGGTGCAGAAGTGAGGAGAAGAATTCTCAGACTCGCCGAGTGTAGACAGCTCTTAATGGCCGACTGGCAGGTGTAAAACTAGCAGCGATGCTCTCTCTCCCTCGGTTTCATGGTCGTATATACAGCATCTTGAAACAACGCAAAATTACCATCAGCAAGATGTTTAGCAAACTTTATTAGCCTATAGCACACATTGAGCACAAAAGGCCTGCTGGTTAATTATCTAAGCCATAAAAGTAGTGAGAGTGCATTGCTTCACCTACAGCTGGCCAGTCAGCGTAAGTAGGCAACCTTAACTTGCACCTCAACCGGCATCGAGGATGAACGCCCCTGACAAGGGCCTCACACCTCGAGTAAATACTCAAGAAAGAGCCGCCACAGTACAATCATATCGGGGCAAGACGAGAGAGCACATAGAATCGCTCACTTCAACGTAACCTCTGCTTTTGTTTGTACTGCTTATCTCCAGTTGGTAAGTATCTCGTGTCGCATTTTATATTAACGTAACGTAATACATCGCCGCCACCGACGCAATGAACAGCGTGATGTCTGGTTTGGTAATCTTGCTTGTTGAGACCCAGCGGATGTCAGTAATACAGGGAGTCTATGCGTCATCTGGTCATGTGCAAGTGTGAGTAGGTCATCGTTATTATGCCACAGACAGTACATGTGTACATGTGGTCATGTGAAAAACTTACTTGGTGTTATGGATATGAACATAAGAGCAGTGAACAGTGAAGCTGTGGAATTGTGAGTGTAGCTTTAGGATGATCATTTTCCGCTCATCTTCGCTGTGGAATTCTATTACCTCATATCAGTCATATAGTAATGGCTTTACAAATTCCTTTCTTCCTCATCAAATACATGTAACCATAACCAGCCTGTCTCATTCCTCTCTTCTTATGCTCATGAGAATTGAATGCTGATGCAGGGCTCTTGTCCTTCAAATGGAAACCCTATTTAGTGCAATACATAACCAACCATAAAATTGTCACGAGTACAACAAAGCTGTCATAGGGTACGAATATGCCACGAAGCATGATAATGATAGGTGGCAATGTCAACGTCGCAGCAAACGTGTCACTCTACTGAGAGGGAGGGTAAGAGACTGAAGACCTTATTTTAGCGGTCTCCTTTCGGAGTCTAGAAGGTAAAACACGATGACAGAATTGTCATACCAAATATAACAATATTACTCAGCTAACATTAAAGCAATAACACGTTCGTTGCAATAGCAACAACAAAAGCAACTCATCATGTCCAATTCATAGAACAGCTTCTCATATCACTTGTTCGCTAACAAATAAAACAGCTTTTGTCATCCTAATGAACACCATCGATCTTATTTTAATACCAGTGATCGAAAAAAATACTACTGCTTGTTTTTCAACATTTATCGATTTAATTTTCTTCGTACGAACGGATGAATGGACATTTTTATTTCATCAAAACACCAGTACTTGAACACGATTAAAATTTTCCCGTATTAGGGATTTACAATAATTGAAAAAGCCTCTAAATGTGAACGCGAATTTGTAAAGGTTCGCTTTGATTTCGATCTTCGTATTTTCAACGGTCTGCTAATGAAAGCTTAACGGTACGTGCTTCAATTTTCGGGCTCTATGCCAAGCGGTGTCCAGATCATTTCCCTCACGCCGCCGCGGTAAGACGTCTAGAACCTGCAGCCGCTTTGTTTTTACTGTTCAGTCTGTTTTTTCTACTCTGTGTATCACACAACGTATGTATGTTGCTGCTCACTGTTGAGGATATAAAATTTCTGTGCTTAGTGTGCTCTATCAGCGCTACATCATCGACGTAGTCATGAAAAATTTTGGACTGATGGCATCTCTCTCACACGTGCACTACATGGCCGTCGGTACCGACTTTTGAATTTTGCTTGGCTTCGAATGTGGGCACTCGTATTGCGCTTTCAAGCGAGATTGTAAATCATTTTTCTGCCGAACATGTTAGTTTTGTGTGTATAAACATGATCATCTCTGTTTGTAGTTAATTTTCGTCGGTGAATACACTTGCCCCAAAGGTCGCTTCTACCATATGGATCACTATAACTGTACTCAATGCAACAATTCGCTGTCAGGTAAGCTACTGACATTTGGTCTTGTTCTAACAATTTGTGGCTCTTTGAACGTGGCGTAGCCGCTGCTGCCTAGACAGTGTTCCGCCAGCTAACAACATGCCTCTATACTAGGTAAGAGGTATGTACTCCGGCAAGACCAGCCCACGTGCCTCACATGCTATGAGGAAAAGTTTGCTAACAGGTGTGAGAAATGTGAGAAGGCCATAGGCACGGATTTCAAGGTAACAATCCCGGTGGCTTGTTTATCCTCCCCACGCTACTGTAGCCTGATCAGCTACTATCCATGTACACTGGTAGCTCTGAGGCTGGTCATGGTTTTCGGGCTTCCTGATCAAAACGTCTAGAAAGCTCACTTTCCTGTCTAATTCAAGTGCAGGCTATATCTTGGCATCATTTGTCTACCTCAGACCAGTTAGGTGAAGCTTGTAGCCGTAGATAGGTGTATTTTTGCTTAGAAATCATTTTCTAACTTGGAGATGTGAGCTCTCGTTGCTCTTCAACTATGTTACTGACTACCAGTCAACAGTGATATGTAATACCCTAACTCAGATATTCAGATGTCTATGCATTTTGTCAGACTTATCTAAAACACAGTAGGGTCTACTCTCACTGTCAGTATCAGTGCCTTGTTCTGTCTACCCACTGGCTGACGTATGTAAAGAGCTTCGTCGAATGGCTTACTGCTATGTTTCTCATAGCCATTTCTAGTAATGACAGGCCTATAGATAGACGGATCAATACCAATCTACCGATGATTCTATAGCTTCGATTGTCACTCCATTGATGGCAGTTATATGATTACGTACGCCTCAGCCGAAACTTGCCACATGTTTACACAGCCTGTTATGATTGTACATGCATTTCAACAGAAATCCAGTATGTGAAATTTGAGGAGCCAGATTCGAGTTATACAACTCTTGAAGGGAGCGGGGCTGTTTGGTTTGAGTGAGAGGGCTTGATTTACGTATCGATTGCGTTTCTCAGGATCTGTCCTACAAGGGACGCCACTGGCACGAGTCCTGCTTCCTCTGCTGGGGCTGTCAGAACTCGCTGGCCAGTCAGCAGTTTGTTGCCAAGGACGATGGCCTCTACTGCCCTGACTGCTACGACAACAACTTTGCGCAGCGGTGCGACTCCTGCCAGAATACCTTCAAGCACGGTAGGCGCTCGCTCACGAGCAGACAACTCCCAGAAATTTTGATCACTGGCTCTCACCGGGTGTGCTGCCTGGTTTTCAGGAATGCAGAAGTTTGAGTACAACAACAAGAAGTTTCACAACGAGTGCTTCATGTGCAGCGAGTGCTCCAACCCAATAGGCAACAACAGCTTCGTGCCGAAGGAGGAAGGAAAGCTCGTCTGCATGACCTGCTACAACGACAAGTTCGCCCAGAAATGTGGCAAATGTGGCGAGGTAGCTGTAAACTCATCATGTATTTGGGGGGGGGGGGGGGCGGGGGGGGGGGGGGGGGGGGGGGGGGGGGGGAGGGGGGGGGGG
>ERZ1740065.505-NODE-505-length-20974-cov-6.157369_pt1 | contig 20974 bp, 19 predicted proteins | sample MGYA00581738_ERZ1740065 | MGnify/ENA primary metagenome ERZ1740065 (study PRJEB43018, sample SAMN04849749) | marine metagenome | isolation source: floating plastic debris | place: Pacific Ocean | collected 2008-09-01 | study: EMG produced TPA metagenomics assembly...
GTTCGCTGTATGCAATGCTCCGGTTGCATTTGTTTAATGGAAGTTCACCCCCAATGCTCAGTTCAAATTCTCATATTAGTGTTTGCTGAGGATCGGTAACTATGGCTTGTTACATTGCGCAGCCAATTTTTACAACGCAGACAAGAGGGAAGATCTCGAAGAAGTCACATTCACAAGAGGTCTCTTTGTTCGCATAGGCGATGAAGATGTCGATGAACCGAAGCGCGAGTTATGGGTCCTGCAAGAGGGCTTCGTGCCCGGAAGCGATTATCTCTTATTGGCGCGCGATTCGAATGAAGACCTAGTGACCTCTTTTACTGTTCTGCAGCGACGATGCCCAATCGGCGCATACCGGGAAATGTTGGGCATGGATGTTTGGACGACTGGCTATTGTGCAATCAATTCGGACACGGACATGTACCGGCTCGCCAATGCTATGCTCAAACTGCCACCTCTGGGTGAACTGACCATGCAAAAAGACCCGGAAGCCAAGGGGGCGACCGGGTCTGATTGATCAGGGTTTGAGCGGTGCTTAAGCCATTCCAGGCAGCAGCCGTTCGCCCGCAATGCGCTGCATCGCTTTTTGCAGCTTCTCAAACGCGCGCACTTCGATCTGGCGGATGCGTTCGCGGCTGACGTCGTAGACCTGGGAGAGTTCTTCCAAGGTCTGCGGCTTTTCCGTCAGGCGGCGTTCGGTCAGGATATGCTGTTCACGTTCGTTGAGCGAGTCCATCGCTTCGACCAGCATTTCGTGGCGCACATTGGCTTCCTGCGCATCAGCGACGGTTTCGTCCTGCAGGGGGCGATCATCGGTCAGCCAATCCTGCCATTCGCCCGAGCCTTCTTCGCCACCGCGCATCGGGGTGTTGAGCGAGCCATCGCCGCCCATCATCATCCGGCGGTTCATGTTGACGACTTCCTGTTCCGGCACACCGAGATCGGTGGCGATCTTGGTTACGTCCTCGGGCGACAGGTCAGTGTCTTCGTAGGCTTCGAGCTGCTTTTTCATCCGGCGAAGGTTGAAAAACAGCTTTTTCTGAGCGGCGGTGGTCCCCATTTTCACAAGGCTCCACGAACGCAGGATGTATTCCTGGATCGAGGCTTTGATCCACCACATCGCGTAGGTCGCGAGGCGGAAGCCGCGATCGGGCTCAAACTTCTTGACGCCCTGCATCAGGCCGACATTGCCCTCGGAAATGAGATCGGAGACCGGCAGTCCATAGCCGCGATAGCCCATCGCGATCTTGGCCACCAGGCGCAGGTGGCTGGACACCAGCTGCGCCGCCGCTTCGGGATCTTCGTGCTCTTCATACCGTTTGGCGAGCATGTATTCCTGCTCAGCGGTCAGCACGGGGTATTTCTTGATTTCCGACAGATAGCGGTTGAGGCTTTGCTCGCCGCTCAGCGCCGGGACGGATGGAGTGGATTTACTCACGTTTTCCCTAACCTTTCTTGCGTCGACCTCGCTTTGTCAGACCCCTGCTGGGCATCGGACTTTTCGGGCCACGTGGTTACATATAGATCAAGTTGTAGGAAAATCCCGCAACTTTCATCGATTAGAACGACCCAGTTCGTCGATCAGTTCCTGCATGTCCCCTGGCAAAGGGGCTGAAAAAGATACGAATTGCCCGCGAATCGGATGCAAAAAGCCCAATTCGGCCGCGTGCAAGGCCTGCCGGGCGAATCCCAGCCGATTAAGCAGCGGTTTCAGAGGTTTGGGCGCTGAGCCGTAGAGTTGATCTCCTAGTAAAGCATGGCCGATTGACGCGCAGTGAACGCGCACCTGATGGGTCCGCCCCGTTTCCAACCGGCACTCAATTAGCGCAGCGGGTCCGAGTCGGTCGATCACGGTGTAATGCGTAATTGCGTGCTTACCGCGCGAGGAATTCTTGGGCAGCACAGCCATTTTCTTGCGGTTGGCGTCCGAACGCCCGATTCGCGCGTCGATTGTGCCCTCGGCGGGCTTGGGTGTGCCTCCGGTAAGCGCGAGGTAGCGGCGATGCACACTATGCGCAGCAAACTGCGCGGCGAGGCCTTCATGCGCGGCGTCGGTCTTGGCCACGACAAGCAGGCCGGAGGTGTCTTTGTCGATCCGGTGGACGATACCGGGGCGTGCCACCCCGCCAATGCCGGACAATTGCCCCCGGCAATGGTGCAGCAGCGCGTTGACGAGCGTACCATCAGGATTGCCCGCCGCCGGGTGCACCACCATGCCGGCCCTCTTGTTGACGACAATCAGCTCTGTGTCCTCATAGGCAATGTCGAGCGCAATATTTTGCGGTCGCGCTTCGGCCTCGGCGGCGGCGGGCACGGTGATGCGAAATGGCGCCCCCGCTGTGACTTTGTTCGACGCGCCTAAGGCGCGCTTGCCGTCCACGTCCACCAAGCCCTCGGCAATCAACGCCTGCACGCGCGCGCGGCTCAGCCCGCTCGCCTCGGCCAGCGCCTTGTCAAGACGGCCCGCGGCCTCAAACGCGCCAGAGATGATTTGCTGTGCAGACATGCTAGAAGCGCATGCGCGATGAGCCTCTTTGTGACAAGCGATGTGATCGATGCGATCCAGGCCGCCGCGCGCGCGGCGCATCCCGAGGAATGTTGCGGTCTTCTTTTGGGTGAGACCAGCGAGCGCATTACCCGCGCAGCGCCCACGCAAAACGTCCATCCTAACCCGGCCAGAGCGTTCGAGATCGACCCGCAGGCGCTGATCGCTGCCCACCGGGCGCAGCGCGGCGGCGGGCCTTTGCTGATCGGCCACTACCATTCGCATCCAACAGGCGATCCGCGTCCCTCAGACATCGACGCGGCTCATGAGACGGGCGACGGTTTGATCTGGGCGATCTGCGCGAAAGGGCGGGTCGAATTCTGGAGAGATGGCCCAGAAGGCTTTGAAACGCTCTCCTACAGCACCCTTGATCCCTAGGGATGCGCGGTCATGCGAATGGTGAAATCCGTCGAGAAGGTCTTGCAAAGTGGTCGCGCAGGCGCTTGGGGGAAGGGTAGGAGTTTTGCATTAAGACTGTGTCGCATGTGTCTCCTACACACTGAAGAGCTGGATACGCCATGACATCGCCCACCGATTTTGCCGCGCTGCTGTGCTCGCGTCTGTGTCACGACATGCTCTCGCCTGTCGGCGCAATGTCAAACGGACTGGAGCTGTTGGCGGATGAGACCGACCCTGAAATGCGCGCCAAGGTGATCGAGCTTTTGGAGCAATCCGCGCGGAGCAGCGCGGACAAGCTCAAGTTCTTCCGCCTTGCTTTCGGCGCCGCTGGCGGTTTTGGGGAAGCGGTGCCGGTGGATGAGGCTCAGGATGTCGTCGCCGCGCTGGCCGCCGATGCAAAGCGGGTGAAGCTTAATTGGGCGATCGCTGAGCCAAGCCTCCCTAAACCGGCGGTCAAGGTGCTGCTCAACCTGTCGCAGATCGCGTTGGATGCGCTGGTGCGCGGCGGCACGCTGGATGTTGGCGCGGAAAGCCGTGACGGCAATATCGAGATCGTTGCGCGCGCGACGGGAGAGCGGGTGGCGTTTGACGAGACGATTGGCCGCGCTTTGCAAGACGAGGTCGCCCCGGGCGAAATCACCAGCCGAACGGCGGCTGCGCATATGATCGCCTTGCTTGCGCAAGAGCTGGGTGGGGGCCTCCAATACGCGCTTTCGGATGAGGCGCTGGTGCTGGGTGCGGTGCTGCCTGAGCCCGAAGGCCTGATCGGCTGACGCGATGCGGAGCGACGAACTCGTCCACGCGGTTGTCCCCTCGCCCAACCAAAACGAGCGCGCCCTGCCGATCACCATGGCGGTGATCCACTACACCGAGATGAAGCCGGTCGAGACCGCGCTGGAGCGGTTGACCGATCCCGAAGCGGGCGTTTCGGCGCACTACCTCATCAGCGAAGAGGGGATGGTGACGCAGCTCGTGGCCGAGGACAAGCGCGCCTGGCACGCGGGCAAGAGCTATTGGCGCGGGACCAAGGATGTGAACTCGGCCAGCGTCGGGATCGAACTCGACCATCCTGGCCATGACGAAGCCAATGGGGGCTATCGTGGATTTGCCGACGCGCAGATCGACGCGCTGGTGCCGCTGCTTGCGCAGATCGTTGCCGACTACGACATCCCACGCGCCAACGTGGTGGGCCATTCCGATGTCGCTCCGATGCGCAAGGTTGATCCGGGCGAGCTGTTTCCCTGGGATCGGCTCGCCGAATACGGCCTGTGCCTGCCCAAGCCCGCTAAGCTTGACCTGGGTGATCCGTTCCACAACGAGGGCGCGTTCTACCTCGCGCTTGAACGCTTTGGCTATGACATCACCGAAGGTCGCAAGGCGGTGGAGGCGTTTGAACGGCGATGGCGGCCGGAGCGGATGGCCGGGTTGCCCGACGCGCAACTGGGCGCGATCCTGTTCCAGCTTCTGCTCGATCGCGACCAGGGCCGCACGCGTTAGGGCCCCGCGCGCGCTAAGCTTTCCTAGAGCGTCGCGCTGGTGTATAGCGCGGGTCGCATCGGGGGGCTGAGGCAGCCGCGGGCCTGAAAGGGCGCGAGGAAAGTCCGGGCTCCACGAAACAAGGGTGGCGGGTAACGCCCGCCGGGCAAAGGTCTTCGGGCCGACGCTTAGGGAAAGTGCCACAGAGAGTATACCGCCGATGGACCGAGCAAGGTCACAGGCAAGGGTGAAAGGGTGCGGCAAGAGCGCACCGGGGCTCTGGCAACAGCGTCCGCATGGCAAACCCCACCCGGAGCAAGGCCAAATAGGGGTCTCGCGCTGTAAGGCAGGAGTGTTTCGCTCCAAGAGGCCCGGGTTGGCTGCTTGAGCGGCGTGGCAACGCGTCGCCTAGATGAATGGCTGCCACCGCGCGGCTGGTCGTGGCAACACGATACCGCGCGCGGAGACAGAACCCGGCTTATGAAGCTCCCCGATGCGTTCTTGGCCGCCCCTTTGCTCAGGCCGCAACGGGCGCGGGCTCGTCGATCGGCGGATAGAGCTCGTCGAATGGCCGGGATCGGCCATCAGGACACACAAGCCGAACATGCATGCGCCGCATCCGGCGTGGGCCTGGGACGCCAACGCTGTGGGCGATAATACCAACCTCTTTCTTCATTTGCGCAACGAAGTTCGCGACGCGCACGGCCTTGTTGGCCGGGTCAAGCCCACGTTGCAGATGCGGGACGTGCGTCGTGATGCCGGTGGGGCAGGTGTTCTTGTCGCATTTCATCGCCTGAATGCAGCCCAGCGCAAACATGAAGCCGCGTGCGGAGATCGTGAAGTCCGCGCCCGCGCACAGCGCCCAGGCCACCTCACTGGGGTTCACGAGCTTGCCGCTGGCGACAATGCGGATGCGCTCCTTAAGGCCGGCCTTGTTGCGCAGGTCGACCATCATGGGCAGCGCCTCGCGCAGAGTCAGCCCGACATTGTCGATCAAGGCCAGCGGCGCGGCTCCGGTGCCGCCATCACCGCTATCGACGGTGATGAAATCCGGCGCGCTCTCAGGCCCGCGTCGATTGATTTCGGAAAATAGATTCTCCAGCCAGCCATAAGCGCCCACGACCGTCTTGAAGCCGACGGGTTTGCCGGTGACCTCGCGGATATGCGCGATCTTATCGAGCAATTCTTCGGTGTTGCTGATGTCCGGATGGCGGTTCGGGGAGATCGACGCCTCGCCTTCGCGAATACCGCGGATCGCGGCGATTTCCGCGCTGACCTTTTCGGCCGGCAGAATGCCGCCTTTGCCGGGCTTTGCCCCCTGCGAGAGCTTTATTTCAAACATGCGGACCTGTTCATGGGCGGCGATTTCCCGCAGTTTGTCATCGGACAGATTGCCGTCGTCGTCGCGCACTCCGTACTTGGCGGTGCCGATCTGAAAGACGATGTCGCAGCCGCCTTCGAGGTGGAAGGGCGAGAGCCCGCCTTCCCCGGTGTTCATCCAGCATCCCGCTTTGGCGGCGCCGTGGGACAGCGCCGTGACCGCGGGCTTGGACAGGGCGCCGTAGCTCATACCCGATATGTTGAAGAAGGATGGAGCATCGTAAGGGATACGCGCGGCCCCTTCGCCAATGCACATCGGGCGCGATTCCGCAGCGTCGCGATCAAGCAGTGGCCAGGGGCAATTAACGAAGATCGGCGTGCCCACAGGCTCAAGACTGCGGGTCGATCCAAAGGCGACATTGGTGGATTCGCCCGTGCTCGCCTCGTTCACCCATTCGCGCTGAGCGCGGTTGAACGGCATTTCTTCACGATCCATCGCAAAGAAGTACTGGCGGAAGAATTCGCCCAGTTCCGACAGGATATTGCGCATCCGCCCGATCACTGGGTAATTGCGGCGCACCGTATCGGCGGTTTGAAACCGGTCGACAAAGAACAAGATGACGAAAGACAGGGCGACAAAGCCCACAATCAACACAAAGATGTCGCTGATCAGCTCCAGCGCAAAATGCATGGCGTTACCTCCCTGGATGAACCCCGCAGCTTTCGCGGCAATCATTTAGGTGGTTACACTGGGCCGGGCCTTGAGCCTAGGTCAAACGCGCCCGACACTTGCGTATGTGAAACCGCGCGCGCGCACATCCTCTGGCGTGTAAATGTTGCGCAGGTCGACCAGAACGGGCTGCTTGGCAAGCTCTATAACCCGGCCAAGGTCGAGCGCGCGAAATTCGTCCCACTCGGTCACAATCACCACCACATCAGCGCTGTCGATCGCGGCGTAAGGGTCCGCGCACATATCAACCTCGGGCATCAGCGGCGCGGCTAGCTCCATGCCTTCGGGATCAAAGGCGGACACCTTCACGCCGGCATCGCCCAGCGTCTGCGCGATGGCGATCGAAGGGCTGTCGCGCATGTCATCGGTGTTGGGTTTGAAGGTCAGACCCAGCAAAGCCGCCTTCTTGCCGCGCGCCGCCTCGGCTCCGCCCAGCGCGTCGAGCACTTTGCGGCCCATTGCGCGCTTGCGGCTTTCGTTCGTCTTCACCACCGCTTCAACGATGCGTGTCGGGCTGTCGTAATCCTCAGCCGTTTTGAGCAGCGCCAGCGTATCCTTTGGAAAGCACGATCCGCCATAGCCGGGCCCGGCGTTCAGGAACTTGGCACCAATGCGGTTGTCCATGCCGATGCCGCGGGCGACGTCCTGAACGTTGGCGCCAACCTTTTCGCACAGATCGGCCATCTCGTTAATGAAGGTGATCTTGGTCGCAAGGAAAGCGTTGCCGGCGTATTTGATCAGCTCGCTGGTGCGCCGACTGGTGAAGAGGATCGGCGATTCGTTGAGGTAAAGCGGACGGTAGACCTCGCGCATTACCTCCTGGCCGAATTCGTCTTCTGCGCCGATCACAATCCGGTCGGGGCGCTTGAAATCGCCGATGGCCGCGCCTTCGCGCAGGAATTCGGGGTTTGAGACCACCGCAAAGCGATGCGGCGTTCCGGTGTCGCGTATAATCCGCTCGACTTCATCGCCGGTGCCGACTGGGACGGTGGACTTGGTCACTATGACCGCTTCGCTCGACAGGTTTTCGCCGACTTCACGCGCGACCTCGTGAACGAAGGTCAGATCGGCGTGGCCATCGCCCCGCCGGCTGGGCGTTCCGACAGCGATGAAGATTGCCGCTGCGTCTTCAATCCCCTCCGCCAGATTGGTTGTGAAGGACAGGCGGCCCGCGGCCACGTTGCTCTCCACCAGCCCATCAAGGCCCGGCTCGTAAATCGGCATCACGCCATCATGCAGCGCCTCAATCTTGCGCGCGTCCTTGTCGATGCACACGACATCGTGGCCAAAATCGGCAAAACACGCACCCGATACGAGCCCGACATAGCCCGAACCCACCATAGCAATCTTCATTGGCTTATCCGCCCTTGGTTGTCTTCAATTTCGAGCGCGATCGCCGTGGAAGACGCCGACCCCGCCATTTTCAGCAATGGCTTGCAGGACCCGCCTCTGATCGCCTTCGAGAACCAGCGCGGTAAGCACACCGGAACGAAAAGCGCCAGTGTCAATCCCGATCCGGTTGCCGCAATCCATCACCGTTTCGAAAATGGTATGGCCGTGCACCACCACTTTTTCGAGCGGTCCTTCGTGATTAAGGAAGCGATCGCGGATCCACAGCATGTCTTTGCGCGTCTGTTCGGCGATCGGAAGGCCAGGATCGATACCCGCGTGCACAAAGAGGTAATCGCCGGCCACAATATAGTCTTCAAAGCCCGCCATGTAATCCAGGTCATCTTGCGGGATGATTTCCGGCAGCGCCGCGAACAGCTCGTCAAGCGTCATCTCCGCAAACTGCTTTTTCGACATGCCGTAAGAGAGCACCGTTTCGCGACCGCCATGCTTTAGGAAGTGCCGCAGAATCTCCGGCCTTTCGAACGCGGTGAGGAACATCTCTTCGTGGTTGCCGGCGAGAATGCGCACATCACGTTCGCACTGCCATTGCCGGGTGCGATCAATGACACCGGCGCTTTCAGGCCCGCGATCGACCAGGTCGCCAAGCAGAATGACATGCGTTTGCGCGCCCGGGCGCATCGCGTCATCGGCCTCAATCGCGTCAATCAGCGCGTCGTACAGATCAAGCCGGCCGTGAATATCGCCGATCACGTAATAGCGCGCCCCATCCGGCACGGCGGGCAGGCGCTCTGCGCCCTTTTGCCGGGCACCAAAGAGATTGCGCAAAGCTTCGATCATGGGGTCGTCAGACGTGTCAGCGAGTCGTCGAAAAAGGGAAGCCTGCCCATAAGCATGAAGAGGTTTAACAGCAACTGAGCGAACGCTCTGTATCGCGCCGCCGCACGACGCGCTGAGCTGCGGTTTGCGATCAGTCGAGCGAGAAATTGACTGTTGTCACAACCCGCACTTTCTTGAACGGACTGTCGGCCTGGCCCCAGCCGCCGCCGGATCCGTCGCGCGCCTCGATTGAGAAATAGCCTTGCGTCGCGCTTTTGATCGCTCCTACGCTCGCTCCGGAATCTTGCGCGAATTGCTGCGCGGACGCGCGCGCGTCGCGGGTGGCTTGGGCCACCATCTCGGGCTTGATGTCGTTGAGGCCGGTAAAGGCGTAGCTCATACCCGACCCCTCCTCGAGCAGCACACCGCGCCCGACCAGATCGAACTGCTGGGCCACGGCCTTTTGCGCACGGTCGATATCTTTGGTGCGCAGCGCCAGCCGCTGGCGCACCGTATAGGTGGTGACCCCGCGGCTGGTGTAGCTTGAAACATTTGCGCCGGTCGGCTGCAGCGCCTCTGCGGGAAAGCCGAGGTCGTCAAAAAAGTCGCGAATAGCCGCGGTGTCACGGCTGACTTTAGCTTGCGCGCCGGCCAGGTCGACCGAATTCGCGGAGTATGAAATCGTCCAGGTCGCGAGATCGGCTGTCACATCGCGTTCGGCAAGGCCGCGCACGGTTACCGATCGCTCGGCCTCCTTGGCGCGCAACAAGCCATCGCCCAACAGGTAGCCACCGGCGGTCAGGCCGAAGGCTGCAATCGCGGCCGTGCCGAACCATCGCGCGGTTGTGGAGCGGTTCATATGGGCGCCTCTAGCGGTGTCTGTGTCGCGTGTTTCGATCTCGCTCATCGGGGTTCTCCTGTGAATCAATGCGATAAATTGTGCATCAGCAGCGATGAACCGTTTTTGAACGCGCGCCAATTTCGTGCGAGGTGTGTCCGCGACGTTGGCGTGTTTCCGCAAGCGCGCCCTATTCAACAAGGTGACCCAATCTCATGCCCAAGTATCTTCACACGATGATCCGCATCACCGATCCTGAAGCGACGGTGGCGTTTTTCAATCTGATTGGGCTTGAAGAAATCGGTCGGTTCGAAATCAAGGAGGGGCGTTTCACGCTGATCTTTCTTGCCACGCCGGGACAGCAGGGCGTGGCCGAGCTTGAACTGACCTACAATTGGCCGCCCGAAGATGGCGCTGAGCCAGAATCCTATGATTGCGGGCGCAATTTTGGCCACCTCGCCTATCGGGTCGAGGACATCTACGAAACTTGCCAGCGTCTCGCCGATGCGGGCCACACGATCCATCGGCCTCCGCGCGATGGCCGCATGGCTTTCGTGAAGTCGCCCGATGGTATCTCGGTCGAGCTGCTCCAAGAGGGCGCGCTCGAACCGGAAGAGCCTTGGGCGAGTATGGAAAGCGTCGGCACCTGGTAAGCGCCCGGCCCGCCCAGCCTGCCACGTCTTGCTATCCGGTTTGGGGCGCGGGCTTAGTCGGGGTGTGGCCCTGATCGTCGCAATCGGACACGGGGTGCTTTGTCGTCAGTCGCAGCACGACATAGCCCAGCACCGCTGAGATCAGCGAGCCCATGAGAATGCCGATCTTGGCTTCCTCTTTGAGGATCGGGAAGGCGGGGAAGGCCAGTTCGCCGATGAACAAACTCATTGTAAATCCGATCCCGCACAGGATCGAGACGCCCCAAATCTCCGCCCAGCTCGCATTTGCCGGGCGCGGCGCGAATCCGGTCTTGTCGGTGATCAGCACTGTGGTGAAAACGCCCAATTGCTTGCCAACGACCAGGCCGGCTGCCACCGCGATCGGCAACGGATCCAGCAGCGCCTCCACCCCCATTCCCGCGAAAGAGACGCCGGCGTTGGCAAAGCCAAAGATCGGCACGATCAAATACGAGCTCCACGGCGCAAGGCCGTGCTCAAGCCGTTCCAGCATCGAGTTTCCGTCGCGCCGCTTAAGTGGAATCGTGAACGCCGCCAGCACCCCGGCAATGGTGGCGTGGACGCCCGTGTTGAGAACGCAATACCACAGCACCACTGCGAGCAGGATGTAGGGCCAGAACACGCTTACCCGCATGCGGTTCATCGCGACCATCACACCCAACACCGCCGCTGCGGCCCCCAACCAGGTTAGAAAGTAGCTAAGCGATTCGATCTCGGTGTAGAACAGCGCGATAACCAGGATCGCTCCGATGTCATCGACAATCGCCACGGTCAGCAGGAACAATCGCAACGACGCAGGCACGCGGCTTCCCAAAATGCCCAAAACGCCCATCGCGAAAGCGATGTCGGTCGCCGCCGGGATCGCCCAGCCACGCGTGTATTCACCTCCGCCGGAGACGAGCATATACACCACCGCCGGCGTCAACATTCCCGCCAGCGCGGCGACCATCGGCAAGCGGCGTGCTGCAGGGTCTGACAGGCTGCCGCTGACAATCTCGCGTTTGACTTCAAGCCCGACGACAAAGAAAAAAACGGCCATCAGCGCGTCGTTGATCCACAGATGCAGGTCGTCGAGCTTTGCAATCGGCGTCCACGGCAAGTGTCCGTAGAAAAGCTGCTTATACTCATCGGCGTACGCCGAATTGGCCGCAAGCATTGCCGCAGCGGCGACGATTATCAACAATACGCCCGCCGACGCGTCGCTCACGAAGAGCGCCCGTACGGGCGCAAAGATGGATCGAAATGACCTGCGGGGCGTTAAGGGCGTGTTGGACATAGCGGGCAACTCCATTGAGAATTGTTCAGCGGGTTGCAAGTCGATACGTTAGTTTTCGGACGGGCGAGGGGTCAGCTTGGACTTGGGGCACTTTGATTTTTGGCAGTTGCTGGCGCTTTTCCAGCACGAATTGTTGCTGTTCGCCGGGGTTTTCTTCCTCATAGGCGCTATAGATGACGTCCTGATTGACGCGCTTTGGGTGTGGCTGAAACTCACCGGCAGAGCCAAAACGACCGAAGTCAGCCGCGCAGACCTTGTCGATCAGCCCCTCGCCGGGCCAGCCGCGGTGTTTGTTCCAGCCTGGAAAGAAGCTGAGGTGATTGGCCATACGCTGATTCACGCGCTGACCGTCTGGCCGCAATCGGGCCTGCGCGTTTATGTCGGGTGCTATCAGAACGACCCCGATACGATAGCGGCGGCCATGAAGGCGGCCGCGCAGCTCGGCAAGACGGGCGACAACCGTTTGCGGATCGTCATTCACGACCGTCCTGGCCCAAGCACGAAGGCCGATTGCCTTAATCGCTTGCACCAGGCGCTGCGCGATGACGAACGCCGCAGCGGCCAATTGTTCAGCTGCGTTATCTTTCACGACGCCGAAGACATGGTTGATCCCGGCGCGCTGAGCCTGCTCGACCAGGCGATCGCCGATGGCGCGGACTTCGCGCAGCTTCCGGTCGAACCGGTTGCGCAAGCGCAAAGTCGGTGGCTAGGCAGCCATTATTGCGAGGAATTCGCCGAAGCGCATGGCAAAGCGATGGTTGTGCGCAGCGCCTTGGGTGCGGCCTTGCCCGCAGCGGGGGTGGGCTGCGCAATTTCGCGCCGCGCCCTGCACCAATTGTCGCGCCGCCGGATTGATGGCACCCCGTTCGAAGCGCAATCGCTGACCGAGGACTACGAATTGGGCCTTGCCGTGTCGGCCATGGGCGGAGTGTCTCGATTTGTGCGCGCGCGCGGCGAGGACGGCACCTTTATCGCCACCCGTGCCTTCTTCCCTTCGCGGCTTGCCCATGTGGTGCGCCAGAAGACGCGCTGGGTCCATGGCATCGCGCTTCAGGGCTGGGACCGTATCGGTTGGAACGGCGGCGCGGTGGAGAGCTGGATGCGCGCTCGAGACCGACGCGGGCCGCTGACCGCGCTGGTTTTGCTGGTCGGCTACACCTTGCTGCTTCTGACCACGGCTTTGTGGATCGCGGCGGGCGCTGGTGTCGCACCCGAACTGCCCATGTCGCCGCTTCTCGTTGTTCTGCTCGCCGCCAATTTCGCCGCCTTTGCCTGGCGCGCGGCGTGGCGTTTTGGCTTCACGGCGCAAAGCCATGGCTGGCTCGAGGGCCTGCGCGCGATCGCGCGCATTCCGTTGTCCAATGTCGTAGCGATTCTGGCCGGTCGCCGCGCGATAACCGCTTACGCCCTGACTTTGAGGGGCCGCGCGGTCGAGTGGGACAAGACGCCGCACCTCAGCCATCCAGCCAGCGCAGCGGTCCTTCCGAGGCCCGCGATTGGAAGCCCGGCGGTCGCACAGGAGAGCGCCTCGTGATTGGGTCCGAACGCGAGGCCCTGATCGATCGTGTTGCCAACGATGATCCCCCACCCCGTTTGGGCGGGCCGCTGGCGATGTTTGGCCTGCTGTTATTGGTGTGGGTGACCGGGCGTTTTGCGCTTTGGGAAAGCCCGTTTCCCGGATCGGGCTTGATTGCGGATGCGACGGTGATGCTGGCGCAAGAGAGCTCGAGCCCCGCGCGCTCTTCGCAAGTCCCGCTGGCCACCGATGAAAGCCCGGCCCGCCATGGATCTTGGCCGGAATTCGCGCAGCGCCTTTGGGAAGAGCCTCGGATGGCGTCGGGCGCGGGTGTTGGCGCCGGCGCTGGCTTAGGCCCCGCTACGGGCGCTCCGGACAAGGACGTCGGACCCGCACCCGCCTATCACGATCCGGCCGTTCGTCTCGCCCGGTCGCATATGGCATTGTGGCGCGCGGCATTGGTTTCCGACACACGCGGAGCGTCTTGGCGCGCGCGGCGCTCGCAACTGGAAAGCGCGCGCGCCGGACAGGCCGATACGCCGGTTTTTCCCGGGAGGCCGTCCTTTGCGGCGCCTTCGGATGATGCAAAAAAGGGTCGAACCAATCGTTGGACGCTCGACGCCTGGGCGTTCTTGCGCGAAGGATCAGGGTCTGCCCCCATCGCTCAGGGCCGCGTCCCGGTCTATGGTGCCAGCCAGGTTGGCGCCAACCTACAGTTCCGTGTCGCTCCAGGTTCAAGTCGCGATCCACGTCTCTTCGCCCGCGCCTATCGCGCTTTGCTCGATGAGCCTGAAAGCGAGCTTGCTGCCGGCATCTCCGTCCGGCCGGTCCCCGCGATTCCGGTTCGCGTCGCGGCGGAGGTGCGGCTGACCGATGATCGGTTCCGCAGCGATGTGCGCCCCGCCGCTTACGCCATCACCGAGATTCCGCCAATACCGCTTCCGCTCGATGTATCAGGAGAGGTTTACGCCGGGGCCGGTTATGTCGGTGGAGCTGCGGACACCGCTTTCATTGATGGCCAGGCGACCTTGGTGCGACGCGTGGCGAGTTTTGACCTAGCGCGAGAGGACGACGTCAGGCTTAGCTTTGGTGCGGGCGCATGGGGCGGCGCGCAACGTGACGCCAACCGCCTGGATTTGGGCCCCACGATGCGCGTAGATATGTCTTTGGGCGCGGTCCCAGCGCGAATCTCGATCGATTATCGTGAACGAGTTGGCGGGGATGCGTCGCCCGTTTCGGGCGTCGCCGCCACCGTGTCAACGCGCTTCTAGCGCCCATTGCCGCCAGGATGGCGCAAGAAGAAGCGACCGCGTCGCACGCAACGCCTTCCAAGCGCGCTCGCGCTGGGCTAGTCGCTTGAGGTGTAATGGATGTTTACCTTCCCATAGCCAACCTGTCGGTGAACGGCCTCTACATCGTCCTCCTGGGCGGTCTTACGGGCATTCTCTCGGGTCTGTTCGGTGTGGGTGGCGGGTTCCTGACCACGCCTTTGCTCATTTTCTATGGTATTCCGCCAACCGTGGCGGCCGCTTCCGCGGCAACCCAGGTCACCGGCGCCAGCGTGTCCGGCGTGCTCGCCCATTCCCGCAATAAGGGCGTCGATTATCGCATGGGCGCGATCATGGTTGCAGGCGGTGTGATCGGTGCGCTGATCGGCGCGGTGCTGTTCCGGCTTTTGCAGGAGCTGGGGCAGATCGATGTCGTGATCAGTGTCCTTTACGTCGTGATGCTCGGCACGATCGGCGCGCTGATGATGCAGGAAGCGCTCGCTGGACTGCTGCCCAGCGTGACTGCCGCCTATGGCGGACATCAGGCGCGCCGGCGCCGGCACCACCCGCTGGTCGCAGGGCTCCCCTATCGCTGGCGGTTTTACGCCTCGGGGCTGTACATCTCGCCGCTGGCGCCGCTGATCCTGGGCGGGTTGGTGGGCGTCCTCACAATGCTTATGGGGGTTGGCGGCGGCTTTATGCTGGTGCCTGCCATGCTCTATATCCTGGGGATGAGTGGCAATGTCGTGGTTGGCACGTCGCTCTTCCAGATCCTGTTTGTGACCATGGTGACAACCATGACCCACGCTTTGACGACCAAGGCGGTGGACATCATCCTTGCAGGGCTCTTGCTGCTGGGATCGGTGCTGGGCGCACAATTTGGCACGCAAATCGCAATGAAGGCGCGGCCCGAAGTCCTGCGCCTCGTGCTCGCTGCGATCGTTATCGCGGTGGCCTTGCGCATGCTCTATGGCCTTTGGGTCCAGCCCGATGAGATTTACACGGTGAGCCCGCTGTGAGCGGGCGTTTGCGTTTCCAAGCGCCCTTACTTGCCCTGGCCGCCGTGTTCCTGTGTGCCCAGAGCGAGCCGGTTCTGGTGCCCGAAGTCAGCCAATCCCGGATCGAGGTGCGCCAAGGCTTCACCGGCGCGGATCTGCTCTTGTACGGGGCGGTCATCGCGCCGGGCGTTGAGCGTTCGAATTACGACATCGTTGTCGTTCTCAAAGGCCCGCTCGAGGCGATCCGTTTGCGCGAAAAAGAGCGAATTGCCGGCATCTGGATGAACGCCGGTTCGAGCGATTTTCGCTCCGCCCCGTCCTTTTTCGCGGTCGCTTCCTCCCGGCCGGTCAGCGAGTTGGTCGACGAACGCACCGCGGCCATTTTTGAGCTGGGGACGCGCTTTATCCAACTCAGCCCGGTCGGCGAAATCGAACCGACCGAGCAGGCGCGCTTCGCCCAAGGCCTGGTGGAGATGCGCCAGAGGGAGGGTTTGTATATCGAGAATCCGGGCGGCGTCCGCATCAGTGAGGGCGTGTTGTATCAGGCCCGGATCAATCTCCCCTCCAATGTGACGACCGGCCCCTACACGGCGGAGACCTTTGCGATTGCCGGCGGCCGCGTCGTCGCCAGCGCCACGGCCAAGATCGAAGTCGTCAAGGTTGGTCTGGAAGGGCGCGTCGTGCTTGAGGCGCGCCGCAACTCGTTTTTGTACGGTTCCTTTGCGATCCTGCTTTCGGTCGTGATGGGCCTGTTGGCCGGGCGCGTTTTCGTTCGCCGTTAAGCCTTGGCCGCCACGTGGCAAGGCCTGCCAATAGGGTTTGTCATCAGGCTTTTGCGTTGACCCGATCTTAACCCCGTTAGCCCTAGAACCGCCGCGCTTGAGACCGCTGTGACGGTTTTGCAGAACGGGTGATGTAAAGGCGCGCAAATGGGTGAAGTTAACCAGGATCAGTTCGAGCGTTTCACCGGTCCGGCAGCCTCGGCCGAGCCGGGCACGGCCTCGCAAGATCGGTCCGAGGCGAACGCGTCAATGCCGATTGGCGTTGTGCTTGAGGTGTCGGGATCCGGCGCTCAGGTTGCCTTTGATCTCCAGCGTATCACAGAGTGCATCGAAGACGATGATCCTTCGATCGCGCTGGCCGGCCAGGTCGGCAGTCAGATCAAGATTCGCGTGGGCGACGCCTGGCTTCTTGCCAACGTCCGCGACCAGCGCAAGGATCGCCGCACCGAAGGCGGCGTGATCGCCAATCTCGATTTTCTCGGCGAAGGCTCCGAAGAGAAGCTCACCAGCCGTATCCACGGTTTCAAGCGTGGTGTGACCCGCTATCCGGTTCCGGGCGCGATGGTTTATCCCGCCACCACGGGCGACCTTCGCCAGATTTATGCAAGCGACGGGCGCGCCAACATCACCATTGGCAAGGTCTTCCCGACTAAGGACATTCGTGCCGGGCTCTACATCGACGCGATGCTCGGCAAACACTTCGCGCTGCTCGGATCGACCGGGACCGGCAAGTCGACCAGCGCTGCGCTTATCCTGCACCGGATTTGCGAGACCGCGCCCAAAGGTCACGTCGTCATGATCGATCCTCACGGCGAATACGCCGCCGCGTTCCGCACGACGGGCCGGATCCTCGACGTCTCGAACCTGCAAATGCCCTATTGGCTGATGAACTTTGAGGAGCATTGTGAAGTGCTTCTTTCGAGCAGCGGCAACGAACGCCAAATTGACATGGATATTCTGGCCAAGTGTCTGCTCGCCGCGCGCTCCAAAAACCGCATGGCCGAATCGATGGGCAAGATCACCGTTGACGCGCCGGTTCCCTATCTGTTGTCCGATCTCTCGGCGATCCTGCAGGATGAGATGGGCAAGCTCGACAAGGCTACGTCGACCGCGCCGTTCATGCGGATCAAGTCCAAGCTCGAAGAGCTCAAAAGCGATCCGCGCTATCAGTTCATGTTCTCCGGCATGCTGGTGGGGGACACGATGGCGGATTTCATCTCCAAGGTCTTCCGTATGCCTGGTGATGACCGGCCGATCTCGATCATCGACGTCTCAGGCGTGCCTTCCGACATCACTTCCACCGTGGTTGCGGTGCTCAGCCGGCTTGTGTTCGACTTCGCGATCTGGGGCCGCGAGGAAAAGACCCGCCCGATCCTGCTCGTGTGCGAGGAAGCCCACCGCTACGTTCCGAACGAAAAGCACGCCGACGGCTCTTCGGTTGGCCGCGTGCTCAGCCGGATCGCCAAGGAGGGCCGGAAATACGGCATCTCGCTCGGCCTGATTACGCAGCGTCCCTCGGACCTTGCCGAAGGCGTGTTGTCGCAATGCGGCACGATCATCTCGATGCGTCTCAACAACGACCGCGACCAGGCCTTTGTCCGTTCGGCCATGCCCGAAGGCTCACGCGGGTTTCTCGATTCGATCCCAGCGCTGCGCAACCGCGAGTGCATTGTGTGCGGTGAGGGTGTCGCCATCCCCATCCGCGTAAGCTTCGACACGCTCGAAGAGCACAAGCGCCCCGCTTCGGAAGATCCCAGTTTTGTGGAGCTTTGGAACACGGGCGGCGGCGAAGAGGAAATGGTCGAACGCGTGGTTCGCCGTTGGCGCTCTCAGGGTTGAGCCCACACCGCTGATCGCGCCGGATTTGGGGAGCAATCTTCAGGTTCCGCGCGTGTCTCCGTAAAGGTGGATGTGCATCCGGTCGCTCATCCGAAAGCCGTGTTCCAGACACAAGGAGGAGAGCCATGCCTGGCGCGCGCGTAAGGCTTCGCTGGTGGTCCCCTCCGCCATCAGAAAGATGCGCTGGCAGGGGATGGCGTAAGCGCGCTGCAAATCCAGCACCTCCTCCACATCCTCCGGTGCGGCGATCACGAATTTGAAGACCGCGCGTGGGTCTACCGCGTAAGCATCGAGCCGCTCGGGAATGAGCGCCAGTTCAGCCGTGTTGCCGCTGTGCGAAAGCTTGGGGCTGACATTGTACTGGTCAACCCGGATATCGACATGCGCGCTGGCCTTGGTCGTGCCGTTGGTTTCGATCTCAACCTCGATATCGGGCAGCTCGGCGAGCAGTTCGGCGAGCGCTCCGCACTGCATCAATGGTTCGCCCCCCGTGATGACCAGGCGCTTCTGGCCGGTCGCCGCGATCTTGTACGCGGCCTTCGAAGGCGACAGCTTGACTTGATTGGCCGACCGTTCGAACGTCACCCCATCACGATGCGGGCGGTTGTCCCCCTCAAAGCGCCACGTATAGGCCGTGTCGCACCAGGTGCAGGCCAGGTTGCAGCGCGAGAGGCGGATAAAGGCCACAGGCGTTCCCGCGCTCGGCCCTTCGCCTTGTAGCGAGGCGAAGATCTCGGGCTCGCCTGTATCATCGGTGGCAAGGACTAGATTGGCCATTGTGGATTCAACACATATCTTGTTGTATCACAGTGGCTTAATCGATACATGGACAACATGTTACACGGTCCTGAGGAAGAATAACCTGGCGCCCCAATCCTGCGGTTCAATCCGGGTAATGCAAAGGGTGGGGAAGAGCATGCGGTGAACATCAAGGCCTCAATGCCACGAACCGCGCGAGTAGGAAACGCCCAGCGCTATCCAACCATGGCGACATCAAGCTCATCGGTCTGCGGATCATAGCTGACCGACATGGAATGGCCCCAGAACAGGTCATCATCGCCGTAGTAGAACCCGAAAGAGCCATCCGCGCGAACGCTGGGTTCATCAAGGATAAAGCGCCGCTTGAACGCCTCGCGATCGAGTAGCGGCTCGCTTTCCTCGCGCCAGTTTTCAAGCCAGACGGGGTAATACTCCTTGGCAATGGCTTCGCGGATGCGCGCGTCCCACGCTTCGCGCTCGGTCCACAAGGCGCGCAAGGTGGCGATGGCGTGCTCAGGATCGGCGCGCACGCCGTTTTCTTCGGTCTCAAGGTCCAGCACCAGCCGGACGCTTTGGCCCATCCAGTCGCGTTGCTGAACCAGCCATTCGGGGAACGTCGTATCGGGTGTGAATTCGCCGAACTCCGGATCGGAAAAGCCCGGTGGGTGGAGGATTCGCTGAGCCGCAGCGAGCAAATCAGGGGCCGCCTTGGCCTTCAAAGGCGCGCGCAGCCGGGCAACATCCTGAAACTCGCCGAGCTCGACAGGAGCCTCAATCGCGAAACGAACCAGAGCGCGCGCAGGGAAGATATAGGCCCACCAATCCAGCTGACTTTCCCTTTGATTCGGGATCTCAACCCGTAAGGTGCGCTCCTGGATCGGCCCGTCATTTTGGTGCCACGCGATCAGGTGAAACGATCCAGTCCAAGTGCCGTCCTTCTCCAAAGCTCCGCTGCCACCTCCAAGAGTATCCACGACCCCGGTGATGATGATCGCCTCCTTGTCCGCCTGCGCGGCCACACCGCTAGGAAAAAGCAGAGCGAGCCCGGTCAGGATCGTGCGCAACATGCGTTTACCCCAGCCTTGCCAGCGCTGCTTTGAGCCGTTCAACCTCGCCTTGGTGATGCGCTAGATCCGCGCGGGCCTTTTCCACCGCTTCGGGCTTGGCGCGTTCGACGAAATTGGCGTTGGAGAGGCGTCCTTCGAGCGATTTGGCCTCTTTCTCGGACGCCGCCAGCGCCTTTTCGAGGCGCGCTTTCTCGGCCGCGATGTCGATAATGCCTTCGAGTGGCACGATGAAGGTGTCGCCCATCGCAGAGACCTGCATGGCGGGGCCTGCGGGCGGCTCACCAAGGGCCACCGGGGTGAGCCGCGCAAGACGCTCAATCGCGGCGGCGGATCGCTCGACTGTGCTGCGCGCCAGCTCGGACGGTTCGGGCAGGAAGGCGGCAAGCTTTGCTCCGGGAGCAATGCCAAGCTCGTTCTTGGCCGAGCGGGTGTTGGTCGTCAGCTCGATCACCCAGTCAATCGCGTCGGTTGCCTCTTTGGAGGTCTCAGCGCGCGGATTGGGCCATTGGGCAAGGATCAGGTCGTACGTTCTGTCGCCCCCATGGTTGATGGCCTGCGCATGCCACAGCTCTTCCGTGATGAACGGCATGAACGGGTGGAGCATAACGAAAATCTGATCCAGCGCCCATCCAGCGACCGCGCGGGTCTCAACCGCAGGCATCGCTTCTGGGTCCGCGCCTTCGGCAAAGACCGGCTTGATCAGCTCCAGATACCAGTCGCAGAACTTCGACCAGGTGAACTGGTAGATCGCGTTGGCGGCGGCATCGAACCGCAAATCGGCCATTGCCTTCTCGATCTCTTCGCAGACCTGCTGGACCTCGCCGATGATCCATTGGTTGGCGGCGAGGCGCGCTGTGGGAGCCTTCAAAGTGGTTGAGGCGCCAATGCCGTTGGACTGGCAAAAGCGCGTCGCGTTCCAGAGTTTCGTGGCGAAGTTGCGGTATCCCTCAACCCGCTTTTCATCCATCTTGATGTCGCGGCCTTGGCTTTCCATCGCGGCCATGAAGAACCTGAGAGCATCCGCGCCGTATTGGTCAATCAGGCCCAGGGGATCGACGACATTGCCCTTGGATTTGCTCATCTTGGCGCCATCGGCCGCGCGCACGAGGCCGTGGAGGTAGAGCTTGTCCCAAGGCCTTTGGCCCATATTGTAATAGCCCCACATCAGCATCCGCGCGTCCCAGAAGAACAGGATGTCGAACCCGCTGATGAGCAGCGAGTTGGGGTAGTGTTTTTCGAGGAGCGCGGTCTCGTCCGGCCAGCCGAGCGTGGCGAACGGCCACAGGCCGCTGGAGAACCACGTGTCGAGAACGTCGGGGTCGCG
>ERZ1740065.506-NODE-506-length-20956-cov-5.071719_pt1 | contig 20956 bp, 17 predicted proteins | sample MGYA00581738_ERZ1740065 | MGnify/ENA primary metagenome ERZ1740065 (study PRJEB43018, sample SAMN04849749) | marine metagenome | isolation source: floating plastic debris | place: Pacific Ocean | collected 2008-09-01 | study: EMG produced TPA metagenomics assembly...
AAACCTCGGGTACCGAAGCCTCCCTCGTCACCGTCACCAAGGGCATCAGCCCCATCACCAGCCAGGACTACGCGGACGCCACCGATCCCCACGCCTGGATGAATGTACGCCACGCCTTCCAATACATCCGCAATATCCGCGACGCCCTGGTCGAACTGCTCCCCGACGGTACCGACCAAATTGAAAGCAACTACCAAAATTACCTGGACGAACTGCGTACACTCGACGAGTACATCCGTACCCAGGTAGCGCGCATTCCCACCCGGCAACGCGTCCTCATTACCTCCCACGATGCCTTCCAGTACTACGGCCAAGCCTACGACATTCAGCTGGAAGCCGTCATGGGTACCTCCACCGATGCAGAGGTCCAAACCTCCGATATTCTCCGACTCAACCGCGTCATCCGCGAGACGGGGGTCCCCGCCATTTTCGTCGAAAGCACCATCAACCCCAAGCTGCTGCGACAAATTGCCCGCGACAACGACATCATCATCGGGGGGCAGCTCTACGCCGATTCGCTCGGTGATGAAGACAGTCCGGCACCAACCTACGTTGCCATGATGCGGCAGAATACGGACGCCATTGTCGCCGCCCTGATTCAGGTGGCCGCTACGAAAAACCCGGCGGAACCGGCGGAAGAAGGTATCCTGGCGGAGGAAAGTCCCGCCGCCAAGGCATTGCTGTTTGCCATCATCGCCCTGCTCTTTGTGGGGGGCTTCTTCCTGTTGCTGCGCCAACTGAACCAGTCCCAACGCCAACGGATCGGTACCGGCAAAACCGATGCCCCCGTCATCGCCATCCACGGCCTATCGGTCTCCTACGACCGTAAGCGCGTCCTGACCAACATTTATCTCAAGATTGAAGCCGGGCAAATTTATGGCGTCATCGGCCCAAACGGAGCGGGAAAATCCACCCTCTTTAAGTCCGTACTGGGCTTGGTGGAAAGCAACGCCGGTACGGTGGCCATCTTCGGACGTCCCATCGAGACCCAGCGGCAGCGGATCGTCTACGTTCCACAAAAAACGGATGTGGATTGGAATTTTCCAGCCACCGTACTGGACGTCGTTCGGATGGGGCGCTACCCCCACAAAGGGACCTTCCAAAACCTCAGCGAGCGGGACAACCAACTCGCTCTGGAGGCCCTCGAAGAAGTCGGTATGACCCAATACAAGGACCGCCAAATCGGCGAGCTTTCCGGTGGCCAGCAGCAACGCGTATTCCTGGCCCGCGCCCTGTGTCAGGAAGCCGAAATCTTTCTGCTCGACGAGCCCTTCGTAGGGGTGGACATGACGACCGAAGAACGCATCATCCAAATTCTCAAAAAACTGGCGGAGCAGGGCAAGACCTTACTGGTAGTCCACCACGACCTCTCCTCGGCGCGTAGCTATTTTGACCAGGTCATCCTACTCAATCAACGCCTCATCGCCTACGGCGATACCACCACCACTTTTACGGAAGAAAACGTCGCCCTGACCTACGGTGGCCAGTTGCCCATCCTCCACCAAACCGGGATGCTCGACGCGGGGCAGCGACGCAAATCTTAACCCGCCGCAGCGGTCTCCTCGCGTCGGGGCAGGCCCAACAAGTAGATGATTTTTCCTCCCCGACCATTGTCCATTTTTCCACTTTCCCAAGTGTAGTGATCGATGCGGAGTCGAGCCACGAGCGCGTCCAGGTCCCGGGGGGCGTAAAGCTTGATGAGGGCTAAAAATCCGGCGATGGAGGGGACCAGGGGCAGGATGGGAATGAGGTAGGTAAAGATCAGTCGCGACCAGCGGAAGGGCCGTACGAAGGGCGTCGCCAGGATGATGGTGAGGGGGACAAAAAAAAGCATGCCCACCGCCTGCCACAGGCTATCGTTGTTGCCCTCCACTACCGCGATGGGTTGGTTGGTTTGGGCCAGGGTGGTCAGTAATTTGGCGGCGCGTTGGGGGGGTAATTGGTGAAAGGAATTGATGCTGAGGTAGAGCCCCTCCGTCTGGGGGGCGTTGGTGTCGACCTTGGGCAGGGGCAGATTGTGGAGCCGGACGGAAGGCTGGAGGTGGGGGCGCAGGGTCTCCAGCCCGGCGCCGTTGCGCTGATCAATGTTGATGATCGTTTGGGCATTGGCGTGGCGCAGGCCCCGCTCCACCACGGGTAGGAAGGGGCGCGCCGCACCGATCTGAAGTACGAACCAAGGAAAAAATTTTAACCGCGGCCCAGCAATTGTTCAATAAATACGGCGTGTCGGACGTATCGCTACGGAAGATTGCGGCGGAATTGGGCATCAGTCATACCAACTTGATTTACCACTACAAAACCAAGAATGACTTGCTGGATCAGTTGCACCGCCGCATCTTAGAGGCGGCCCAGCGGGAGAATGAGCAATTGAAAAAGGAGGAGGACTTGATTGGGGGGCTGTACCAAACGACCCTGACGGGTTTTAGGATCCTGTACGATTACCGCTTTTTTATGATCGACCTCAACTACATCATGCGATCCAACCCGGAGCTGCACCGCTTCTTCCTGGAGGTCGAAGCCATCCGGGCCGGCATGTACCGGGACCTGCTACACCAGCTGGCGGCGCAGGACCTACTGCGATCGGAGGAGTACCCGGAGGAGTACGAGCAATTGATCCGTAGCATCCGCGTCCTGAGTGATTACTGGATCGCCTCGGCCGAAATCTACGACCAGCTTCCCGTGCCGGAGCTGATCGCCCGGTACGCTCGCCTGCTGCTGAGTATGTTTTACCCCTACCTCACGGAACGGGGAAAGCAGCGCTACCGCCATCATTTTGGGCAGGCACCGAATACTGCGGGCGAGGTTCCCACCCCACCGTCTAAAAAGCGAGATTGAGCCCCGTACGGAGATTGAAGCTTAGGCCGTTGTTGGAACCATTGGAGGCCAAAACGTTATCCATCATCACCAGCAGCCCAATGGGCCCCAACTGCGCAGTGGCCTGTAGCCCCAGGTTGGCAAAATGGTCGTGGCGGATAGAATACGACAGGCCCAGGCTCAGTACCTTACCCAGCCGTCGTTGGGCATTGAGCGAGAGGGCCCAATTGGTGGTTTCGCGAAAGTGAACGAGGTGGACCAGCCCTCCCACGGCCCAGCTGTCGCCAAATTGGTAACGACTGCTGAGGTACACCTTGAGGGGCAGTGCGGTCTGGTAGTTGTCGGTCGTCTCCGAAAAGGTGAGTAGCTCGCCCAGCGAGTCGAGGGTTTCGCTGAGGGGGATGGAAGCCGATTGCAGCAGACTATCGACGGCAATTCCGTCGTAGGCCAGGTTGGTATTGCTGCGGTAGTTGACGACGTTTTCACTCCACTGGATGCCCCCCAAATCGACGACGCTGGCCGCGATTTGCCAGCGGTCACTGAGGTCGTAGGTTAGGCCAAAATCCAGGGCAAAGCCGAGGTTGCTGTTAAATAGGTCCCCAGCGGTAAAGTCGTCCACGCCTACTTGGAGATCAAAATCCGTGAGGCTATTGATTCGGAAGTAGGAAGAGGTATTGAGCAGGATGTCGGTATCGAGGGTGAGTTGGTAAATGTCCTCGTCGGTAAAGAGATCGGCCCGGCGGTTTTCGGTGGAGGCATTTCCGATGCCGGTCAATAATTTTGCGCGCGCACCGATCCCCAGGCGGCCCACGCGGTGGGCCAGCCCCAGGGCAAATTCATTGTAGCCCGTCAGCTGAATATCGGGCCCCAGGGCGAGGGTCTCCCCCACCGCACTGGCGTTGCCCAGGAAGATGAACTGGGCCAGGCTCGCCGGGTAATTGAGGTAGGCGTTGAACCGCAGGCCGTGGTGAAAGCTGATCTGGAGGTCCTGAAAGCGGAGCCCGAGGCGGAAGGTCTCGGTGTGGAAATCGGCCAGGATGAGGTTGTTCTCGCTCTGGTTGGCGATGAGGGCCTCGCCGTTGACGACGTTTTGGCCCTCGACAGTGGTGCGTACCAGTTGGTCAAAGTCCAAACCATTGGTGGCCGAGTTGAAATAAAACGAAGGCAACCCAATTTCGATGGTGTGCTCGGTCATAAAGGCGGGGTTGGTCAAACTGGCCTGCCAGTGCTGCCGTAAGAAATGCGTTCCCAATTCTTGTTGGGCCGCGAGGGGGGTGAGGAGTCCGAACGCGAGGAACAGACTCCAGCCAAATTGCAGTAAGTTGGAGCGCATGCGTATGTTATTGTTGAACTTCGAGCTTCATCCCCATTCGTACTTCCACGCGTTGGTCATTGTAAATGCGTACCGAAGTTTGCCCGCCATTGTAAGAGGAAAAGGCGAGGGTTACCAGTACGCGATTGGCCTGCTGAAAATTGGTAAAACGCTGTCCGTCCACTTCGATGAAGGTGGTGACTTCATTGCTGGAGGAAGGCGGGACGATGCCCTCGGCATTGACCTCAGCGGCTTGGATAAGGGGACGCGGACCGGAAAAGAGCGAGTCGATGATAGCATCCTCGGAGTCGAGGAAGTAAGCCTGCAACTCCAGCTCCAGCGGCAAATCGTTTTCGGTGATGACCTTAAACTCCGCCGAGGTCACTTGTTCGTAATCTGAAAAATCAACGTCGATGGTATCGCGGGCCACGAAGCCATTGGTTCGGCCGTAAAGGGGCAGCTGGACTTCTACTTGTACCCGGAAGGAGCTGGTGTCGGTCATAAAGCCGCGAATGCTTGTATCTCGGTCGGGATTGGCCAGGGCGCGCATCTCGTAGTCGAGGGCAATGGGAACGCCACTGAGTACCTCGTCGATATTGGAATTGCTGCGGTCGAAGACAAACTCGGTCGTTCGCGCTCCGCCCACCTCGTCGAGCCGGGGATAGTCGATATTGATGCTATCGATAAAGGGGCTTTCCAGGGTAATGACCTGCCCATCGGCTTTGATCACATCCATGATACTCGCTTGGGAGCGTACGGGAAAGCCAAAAGAATTGATGACCGAGACCTTAATTTGGGGATCCTCGAAGTAAACATCCCCAAAGGTCCAGTTTTCAAAAAAGTCGATGGTGATCGTGTCGCGGGGAATTTCGTAAATTTCTTGCCCCATATATCCCTCTACGTAGGAGGCGGTAAAATCCACCAGCGTCAAGCCGATCGTATCCAGTCGGACGCGCGTGCCGCTACTCTCCAGCAGGACGTGATACTCGATAAAGAGCGAGTCCCGCGTAGGTACCAGCGTATAGCCCGTGAGGTCCACCTGGGGATGTACAAAGAGGGGGAAGTTGGGGTCATCGTGAAAGTAATTGTATTCGTACACCTCCCCATTGGGGGTGATCAGGTTGGGAAATCGCGCCTTAAAGGTAACGGGTTCGCTGAAGCTCATCGCGTAGAGGATTTGCATGGTTCCACTATTGATCAGGGCATAATCCAGGTCAAAGCCGTTGGGCGTACTAAAGGGCAGGGCGGAGATGGTGTCGAAGAGCGGGAAGGTTCCTTCCGTCTGGGCAATCGACTCAAAGATTTCGCTGCTTTGCCGCGCCGTGACGTCACCAAAATAATTCATCGTCATAAAGCCATCCGCATCGACGGTGATAAAATTATCGTCACCGAAGCGGCTAAAAGCGTCCTCCATGGACAGCTCGGAAGTCAGTAGGGGGATGGCAAATTCAGGACGGTAATCGGCCAGCTGTACCTCGTCGTACTTATTACAAGCGAGGGTGGTCAGCAGCGCCAGGAGGAAAAAGAAGGGTCCGCGCTGAAAAGGTACCTTATTCATCATTGCTGTTGTTTTTAAACCCGCTTCCTTCAAGCGGTTGACACTCATTATTATTGCGCAATAGCAGAAATTAACCAAAAATTAACGCCCGTCTTGGCCAGCCGACCAAGTCCTGGGAGCCCGGAGCTCCTTCCATAGCCATATCCATGTTTGTGTTTGTAAGTGGTACTAGACCTAGATGAGTTCGTTTTCTTCGCGTATGTTAAAGGTAGGAAGTATTTACTGATTAACGCAGTCGGGACGGAATGGCTGCTCCACAAATGTCTGCTAATTGCCAATGCCTGGCAATTTTGCCACTCTTCGCTGATTGGGGACATTAAAATTGCCACGGTCCAACCCATCCATACCGGGTCCATACCGGGTCCATACCGGGGAGGAGCATCTTACTCAAGCGTAAAACTTTGTCCCAGCGCGGGTATCGCCACCTGGTCAAAGCCGTGGGGCGCCAACCATTCCCGCAGGGCTTCTTGGCGGTCGATTTCGCCGTGGACGAGGAAGATTTTTTTCAATCGCCCCTTCTGATTGGCGAGAAAGTCGACAATTTCGTTGCGGTCGGCGTGGGCCGAAAAGGAGTCCATGATTTCGATATCGGCACTGACCATTTTGACTTCTCCAAACAGCTTGATCGTCGATTTTCCAGCCCGCAATTGCCCCCCCGCCGTATCGGGGCTACAGTAGCCGACGATGAGCAGGGTGGTTTGGGCCAGGTCAATATTGTTGAACAGGTGGTGACGAATCCGTCCGGCGTTCATCATCCCCGAGGAACTGATCACGATACAAGGCTCGGTGGAAGCGTTGAGGGCTTTGGAGGCCGCCACTTCTTTGATGTAGCTCAGGCGGTTGAATCCAAAGGGATTGTCATCGATCAACATGTACTCGTTCAAGTCGTTGTCAAAGCACTCGGGATGGGAGCCAAACACGACGGTGGCGTTGACGGCCAGGGGGCTATCGACGTACACCGGAATGCGCGGCAGTTCACCGGCCGTCTCCATCTGGTCGAGCATGTAGACGATCTCCTGGGTCCGCCCCACGCTAAAGGCCGGAATGAGCAGCTTGCCCTTTTTTTCGATACAGGTGCGTTTGATGATCTCCAGGAAGCGCGAGGCCTCGGCGGGTTTTTCGAGGTGGTCCTTGTTGCCGTAGGTCGATTCGCAGATCAGGTAGTCCACCGGGGGCATGGGCTGTGGGTCCCTCAGGATGGGGCGGTCGGGGCGACCGATATCGCCGGTGAATCCAAACATAATTTCTTGGCCTCCTTCCTGGATCCGCAGGGTCACGGAGGCACTGCCCAGGATGTGCCCGGCGTCGGTAAACAAGACTTCTACCCGGTCGTTGATGCGGTGCCACCGACCGTAGCCCACCCCCACGAAAAGTTCCATGGCCGGGGGGACGTCTTTGCTTCGGTAGAGTGGAGTGGCGAGTTTTTTCCGCAGCTTTTTTCCGCCCTTCTTCCGCTTCCGCAGGAGGCGTTTGTTTTCGTACTCGGCATCGCGCTCCTGAATTTTGGCGCTATCGAGCAGCATGATGGCGCAGAGGCTACGGGTGGCGTGGGTACAGATGATGTGACCCCGGAAGCCATCCTTGACCAGTTTGGGAATCCGACCGCTGTGGTCGATGTGGGCGTGAGAAAGGATCATACAGTCGACGCTGCCGGGGGAGAAATACCAATTTTCGTTGAAATCGGCCAGGTCCTTGTTGCGGCCCTGGTACAGGCCACAGTCGAGCAGGATGCGGTAGCCGTCGTCGAGGGTGAGGAGGTGAGCGCTTCCGGTAACTTGTTGGGCAGCTCCGCAGAATTGAACCTTCATGACGTGGAGTTTTGGTGGATTTGTTGGCTAGTGTGGTCCAAAATAATAAAAAAAGGGATAGCGACCAGCACCATCCCTTTTTTCGCACCTTATTGGCGGGACCTTAGACCGTCATAATGTCCTTTTCCTTTTGCTCAACCAGGCTACTGACCTTGGAACCAAAATTGTCCGTCATCTTTTGCACCTCCTCTTCCTGGCGCTTCCCCGCATCTTCGGGATAGCCATTTTTGACGGCTTTTTTGACCGAGTCCATCATTTTGTGCCGGGCACTGCGCAGACTCACTTTGGCATCTTCGCCCAGTTGTTTGGCCTGTCTGACCAAACCCCGGCGACGCTCTTCGGTGAGGGCCGGAATATTGATAATGATAATATCCCCGTTGTTTTGGGGATTCAGACCGAGGTTAGCAGTCATGATGGCTTTTTCGATCGGGCTGATCATGTACTTTTCCCAGGGCTGTATGGAATGGTTACGGCCTTGGGATGCCGATAGGTTGGTTACTTGTTTTTGCGGGGTGGGGCTGCCGTAGTAATCGACCATTATGCTACTTAGCATGCTGGGAGAAGCTTTGCCCGCCCGAACCTTTTTCAGCTCGTTCTGCAGGTAGTCGATGGTGCCTTCCATCTCCAGTTCTCCCATCTCAATATTTTCCTCTAACTCTTCGGTAGTCATAAACTTTCTTTTGGTTCAAAATGGTGGGGCGGTGGAATCAGAAATTGTATTTCACCACTCCCTTTTCAATCTCAATTTCTTTGTTGGCCTCCATCCGACGGATGATGAGGTCAACATTGTCGTCGTATTCGGTCAGCTCTTGGTTGTAGAGCTGGATGTAGCGCTTGAGCGTTTCTACCTCCGCGGGGCGGTTGCCCGAATGGACCAGACGCCTTACGGTTTCCTTGGCGGTACTTTGGATGAGCGATTCCCCATTGTAGTCGCCCTCGATCAGTGGCTCTTCTCCCGAGTCGGGATGGTCCGTGGCAACGGCACTGCCATTACTCCCCAACTCGTCAATTACCAGGGGGGGCTCTTCACTTTGCTTGTCCAGACTGCTGTGCTTTTTGCGTTGGATGCGCAGGCAATCGCGTCCCTTATCGTTGATGTAGCTAACTAGGGTATCCAGACTGCGGTCGTTGGAGAGTACGGCAAACTCTACTTCCAGGGCCACCTTTTGGTGGATGCGCCCCATGACGAAAGCAAGGGGATAATTGAAATGGGCATCCTCTTCTTCGGTGGGGTGTACCGTGATCCACTTGACCGCTTTGCCCAGCTTTTGTACTTGTCGGACGAGGGGAAAAGGAATGCTATCCTGATCGCTGGAGATGAAGATAAAAAGTCGATCGCAAACCTTTTCGAGCTTGCGGAATTTGACTTTCAATAGGTTCTCGTAGTCCGTAAATACAAACCTTCTGTTAGTGTTTTTCATAGGTGCCAAGCGTCGTGAATTTGATGAAAGGGGAGCGCCCTGAACAGCCCTGCTAAAGTAGGTTAAAAAGCCGCTTTTTCAAAATTTTACGGGTACTTTTCCAGTGCGCTTCTTTCCCCCTACCGCCTACTGGCGACTAGTATAACGCCAGATCAAAAACAAGAGGGTCACCAGTGCGGATAGCGCCGCCGCTACGTAGGTCATCGCCGCCCACCACAGGGCATCTTTGGCTCCTTCGTACTCCGACCCGCGCGTGATGCCCGTTTCGTCGAGCCAGACCAGGGCGCGCTTGCTGGCGTCAAACTCAACGGGTAAGGTCACGAAGCTGAAGGCCGTCGTGACGATAAAGGCACCGATGACGAGGAGTAGCAGTTGGGGGAAACTTCCCGCTAACACCAGCGCTCCCATGAGCAAAAACTGCTGGGCCCCGGTGGCGACCTTGACCGCGGGCACCATCTTGGAACGCAATTGCAACATGCTGTAGGCCGTGTCGTGCTGTACGGCGTGGCCACATTCGTGGGCCGCTACCGCCGCCGCCGCTACCGACCGCCCCCGATAGACCTCCGGGCTGAGCGCAACCGTCTTGGTGGCGGGGTTGTAATGATCCGAGAGGAAACCCTGGCCTTCGACTACCTGTACGTCACCGATATTGTAGTGACGCAACATGGCCTCGGCAACCTGTTGGCCGCTCATGCCATTGCTCAGTCCCACTTGGCTGTAATAGTTGAATTTACTTTTGAGGCGGTTGCTGACGAAGGCCCCCACCAGCGATAGGGCACCGGTGACGATCATGAACAACATATAATCTCCACTGAAAAACATAATTATCGAATTTGTGAGTTGATTGGAATAACCATTAACTAACGTCTCAACAAGTTCCGTCCTACTTTGGATGTAAAAAATCTACTAAGGTCACCATTCTCTTGATCAAAAAGGCCTAATTCAGCAGTTCAAAACGGGTGTAGGCCTGTAGGGCCGCGGGAATCCGAATTCCCTCCGGGGTCTGGTGGTTTTCGAGTAGCGAGGCCATGATCCGGGCCAGGGCCAGGGCACTGCCGTTGAGCGTGTGGGCCAGGTGGGTCTTTTTGTCTGCCCCGCGGTAACGCAATTTCATCCGATTGCTCTGGTAGGTTTCGAAGTTCGATACCGAGCTGACCTCCAGCCACCTTTTTTGGGCGAGGGAATAGACCTCAAAATCAAAGGTGAGGGCCGAGGTGTGCCCCAGGTCCCCCCCGCACAGGCGCAGGATCCGGTAGGGCAATTCCAATTTTTGGAGCAGGCCTTCGACGTGCTGGAGCATGGCTTGGAGGGTATCGTAAGAGCGGTCGGGATGCTCGATTTGAACGATTTCCACCTTGTCGAATTGGTGGACGCGGTTGAGGCCCCGGACGTGGGCACCGTAGGAGCCAGCCTCGCGGCGAAAACAGGGCGTGTAGCCACACAATTTGATGGGAAAATCGCCTTCCGCGAGGATGTCGCCACGGTACATGTTGGTGATGGGTACCTCGGCGGTGGGGATGAGGTAGAGCTCGTCGAGCGTAACGTGGTACATCTGTCCCTCCTTGTCGGGCAATTGGCCGGTACCGCGGGCCGAGTCGGCATTGACCAGGTGGGGGGGGATGATCTCTTCGTAACCAGCGGCGTGGGCTTCGTCGAGGAAAAAATTGATCAGGGCGCGTTGCAGCTTGGCGCCTTTGCCCCGGTAGAGGGGAAAGCCCGATCCGGTCAGCTTGGTGCCCAATTCGAGGTCAAAAATTTGGTATTTCTTGGCCAATTCCCAGTGGGGCAGCGCCGAGGCGGGCAGCTCGGGGAAGGCTTCGGTCCAGTCCTGATACACCTCGTTGTCTTCATCCGTATTGCCGGCGGGTACCGAGGGGTGGGCTACGTTGGGCAAGGCCAGCAGGGTCTGTTCCAGCTCGGCTTTGACGCTTTGGAGTTGTTCTTGTAGCTGGCCCGAGGCGGCCTTGGCTTCCGCCACTTTGGCCTTTAGCTGGTCGCCTTCGGCGCGTTGGCCAGACTTGTACAGGGCTCCGATTTGCTTGGACAATTGCTTGCCCTCGGCCAGGAGGTCGTCCAGTTGTTTTTGCGTCGCCTTGCGTTGGTCGTCCAGGGCGATGATGCGATCCACTATTGCGAGTTCTTCGTCAGGATAATTGCGGGTTTTCAAACCTGCGATAACCCGGTCTTGGTGCTCCCGGATGAAGCTGAGTACTAACATGTAAGTTGGAATTTTTGTGGTACAATAGGGAAAAAAGGTCAAAACCGCGACTTCCGTTCCCCTTACGGACAATTATTTTGGTATAATATGTGTTATAAATGGCATAAGAAACGGGTGAAGACCGGGTCGATTTGCAAGGCTGTGGAAAATTTTATGTTAATTTTTTGCAAAGATACTATTTGATATTTAAAAATAAACGTATTTTTGCTGCAGCAGAATAACTAAGCACGCCTGATTATTCAATCCTTCTAGATCAAGTAAGTTTTTTTTGCGTTTCTACTTCATTCAGTAGACCTCATCACGGGCTGATGATATGGCAAATTCCACTTATCCCGGATCGGGTAAATGTCGTGACTTTCATTTTGGTGCAGCGCAGTACCGAAAAAGCCTTAGCCCCCACAACTCAATTCCACTAGAAAGGTTAAACGCGATCTTCCGACCATTGGCAAAAAGACCCAATCCCAATTTGTTATTCCCAACTTGAGAAAAGTACCGAAGCCATAATAAAGACAAAGAGAACAAGCACTATAAAGTAAAACCTCAAAATTGTACGAACGCAATGTATGATATCAACCAGCTGAGAGAGATGCGAGTACCCAAATTACGGGAACTGGCCGAGCAGATGAGTATTAAAGGGTACAGGAAATTGAATAAGCTAGACTTGATCTACAAGATTTTGGACGAGCAAGCCGTAGCCGGTGGCAGCCCCGACGAAGGGGCGACAGAAGAACCCGAAGTGAACGAACCGGCAGCGACTGATTCTGATAGCCGAGGCGCCCAAACCGAATTCGACGACGACCAAAATAGCAATACCGAAGAGGAAGATGGGCCCGACGATCCCGGCGAAAAACCAGAAAGACGGCGGCGAACCCGCAAGGTCATTTCCGTCGCCAGTGCCAAGGATCGGATGATGTACAAGGACAAACCCACCAGCCGGGGCCGCCGCGGTGACTACGCTGACTCCAAATCCTCCAATGACAATCGCCCTCCCGTCGAACGACCAGAACGGCCCGAAAGACCAGAACGGCCAGAGCGACCAGAACGGCCAGAACGACCGGAACGCAAGGAACGGGCGGAAAGACCTGAGCGGACGGAAAGACAGGAGAGACCGGAACGGCCCGAGCGCTCCGAAAGACCGGAACGGCCCGAGCGTCAGGAACGGCCCGAACGACCGGAAAGATCCGAACGTCCCGAACGCGACTTCCGCGAAGGCCGCGACTTCCGGGATCGCGATCGCGATCGCGACCACAAATACAACAATCAAAATCAGGGCCCCGACCACAACAAAGGGAATACCAACCCCAACGGTAACAAATCCCGTTCGCAAGAGCCCAACTCCGAGCGTCAAAAGTTCAACATCGAACTGGACGGCATCATCGAAGGCGAGGGTATCCTCGAAATGATGCCCGACGGCTACGGCTTTTTGCGCTCCGCAGATTACAACTACCTCACTTCTCCCGATGATATCTACGTCTCCCCTTCCCAAATCAAGCTGTTTGGCCTGAAGACGGGGGATACCGTCAAGGGAGCCATTCGCCCCCCCAAGGAGGGTGAAAAATATTTTGCCCTCCTCCGGGTTTCAAAAATCAACGGCCTCGATCCCAAAGACATCCGCGATCGCGTCCCCTTTGAATACCTGACCCCGCTCTTCCCCGACGAAAAATTTGAATTGGCTTCCTCCCCGACCGGCCGCGACTACGGCCCCCGGATGATCGACCTGTTCACCCCCATCGGTAAGGGACAACGGGGCTTGATTGTGGCCCAACCCAAAACGGGTAAGACCTTCCTACTCAAGGACCTGGCCAATGCCATTTCCAAAAACCAGCCCGAATGCTACATGATGGTACTGCTGGTGGACGAACGCCCGGAAGAAGTCACCGATATGCGGCGGAGTGTCAATGCAGAAGTAGTGGCCTCCACCTTTGATGAGCCCGCTGACAACCACGTTCGCGTGGCGGGGATCGTCCTCGAAAAGGCCAAACGCCTGGTCGAATGCGGCCACGATGTCGTCATTCTTCTGGACTCCATCACCCGTCTGGCGCGGGCTTACAATACCGTGGCCCCGGCCAGTGGAAAGGTACTCTCGGGAGGTGTGGAAGCCAACGCCCTGCACAAGCCCAAGAAGTTTTTTGGAGCCGCGCGGAACATCGAAAACGGTGGCTCCCTCACCATCCTCGCCACGGCCCTCATCGATACGGGATCGAAGATGGATGGTGTGATCTTCGAAGAATTCAAGGGTACGGGTAATATGGAACTCCAGTTGGATCGCAACCTGGCCAACCGCCGCCTCTACCCCGCCGTCGACCTCACCAAGTCGAGTACGCGCCGAGAAGACCTGCTCCTGGATCGGGATACCCTCCAACGGATGATCATCCTGCGCAAACACCTGGCGGATATGAAACCGGAAGAGGCCATGCAGTTTTTGCTCAAGTACTTCCGCGATACCAGCAGCAATGCCGAGTTTTTGACCTCGATGAATGGCTAAACCACTCGGGGCCTGCCGATAAATCGCTAGAAAAATTGGCTAATTCGTAAAATACCCTTACCTTTGTCGGGCTTTTGAAAAGCGTGATTTTTTAAAGATTACAGTACAATGAAAAGAACTTATCAACCTTCGAAAAGAAAGCGGGTCAACAAGCACGGCTTCCGCAGCCGCATGAGCAGCAAGAATGGCCGCCGCGTACTGGCGCGCCGTCGGGCCAAAGGCCGTCATAAGCTCAGCGTATCGGATGACAAACACGTGAAGTAAGATTTTTGACCCCATTCGCCTTCCACACCGAAGAACGGTTGAAAAGCCACCAAATAATAGGCTCTCTTTTTCAAGAGGGCCTCTCCTTTTCCATTTATCCCCTACGCGTCATCTGGCGCCCCCTGACGGAGCCCAATGGCTCCTTTCCCGCCCAATTTGCCCTCACGGTACCCCGACGGGCTTTTAAAAGAGCCGTCGACCGCAACCAACTTCGGCGCCGCATTCGCGAAGCCTACCGGCTCCACAAGCCTCACTTTTACCGACAACTCCCCGCGGATCAGGACCAACAGCTTGCCCTGATGGTCATCTATACGGCCCGCGAAGCCCTCCCCTACGCCGTCATCGAACGCTCCATGAAGCGTCTGCTCAAACGCTTGGCCCGTCAGGTGGCCAAATCCTAGGCTCCGATTCAGCTCACTTTTCCGACGATTCAAGCGATTTTCTGGACAATTCCAGCGAGATTAGGTATCTTTTGTTGGGATTTATACTAAACTTTGTCGGATGTTGTCCTTCAGAAAAATACTCGGTTTTAACGACTGGTGGCTGATGATCGTCGGGATTCCCATCGCGGCCCTCATCATCACGTCCATCCTGTTCAACGAGGTGCTCCGCGATTTCTCCAGTATGACGTTTTCGCGCTGCGTTCTCGTCTCTATGGTGTACACCACCGTTTATTGGCTGTCCTTCAGGGCGGTATTCGTACTGGTTCGCTTTTGGTTTCCAGGCCACCAGAATACCGTGATGAGGATCTGGATTCAGACGGCCTTTATCTTCGTCACCTACTTCGGACTGCGCACGCTACTCAAACTGACCATCCACGAGCCCCTCCACGCCTTTTCCGGTACCAAAGGCGTCCCGGATACGGCCCTCGAACCAGTGAGTACCCTCATCCTGACCTTTTTGATCCAGGCCATTTACGAAGGGGTCTATTTTTTCAACTTGCGCAATCAGTCGATCGTAGAACGGGAGAAATTGCAACGCGCTCACGTACAATCCCAATTGGAAGGACTAAAAAATCAGGTGAACCCCCACTTTCTCTTCAACAGCCTCAACACGCTGGCTCAACTGATCCCCGAAGACCGCAACAAGGCGGTACGTTTTGTACAAAAGCTGTCCAAATCCTACCGCTACATCCTCGAAATCCGCGACGAAAAGTTGATCTGCCTCGAGGATGAGCTCGACTTTCTTAAAGCCTTTGTCTTTCTACTTCGCGAGCGTTTTGGCGATAATCTACAGGTCGACGTGAGGATTGCCAAGGATCAACTCCGCGCTAAAGTGGTCCCCCTCTCCCTCCAACTCCTGGTGGAAAACGCCATCAAACACAACATCATCTCCAAAGCCCGCCCGCTGCACATTTCGATCTACCAAGACGGAGAACATTTGATCGTCAAGAATAACCTACAGCTGAAAAAACAGGTGATCAACTCAACGGGAATGGGCTTGGAAAACATCAAAAAGCGCTATCATTTTTACTCGGATGAATCGGTACAGATCGAATCGACAGAGAAGGAGTTTATCGTGGCCCTTCCCCTCATCCGCTCCGAAAAATTACTACTCTCCCCGACGACCTAAACTTATGGACATCCTCATCATCGAAGACGAATTGCCCGCCGCTCGGCGACTCCGCACCCTGATCGGCCAACAAAACCAAGCCACCAATATCCTGGAAGTGATCGATAGCGTCGAAGGAGCCGTCGAATGGCTACGCGCAAAACCCAAGGCCGATTTAATTTTTATGGACATCCAACTGGCCGATGGCTTGAGCTTCGATATTTTCAATCAGGTCGAAGTAAAGGCGCCCGTTATTTTCACCACGGCTTTTGATCAGTACGCGCTCAAAGCCTTCAAGGTCAACAGCGTCGATTACCTCCTCAAACCCATCGATCCTCAGGAACTCCAACTGGCCTTCGACAAGTACCAACGTCACTACCAAGCCAACGCAGTGTACGACTATCAGTCGATTCGCCAATTGATGGAGCAAATGGTCAGTCGCAAGTACAAGGAGCGGTTCTTGGTAAAGATGGGCCAGCAACTCAGCTACCTACCCGTCGAGCGCATCGCCTATTTCTATTCCGAAGACGGCTTGGTACACGCCCTGGACCAAAAAGGCAAACGCTACATCATCGACTTTACGCTCGATCAGTTGGAGGAGGCTTTACAACCCAACGATTTCTTCCGCATCAATCGCAAAATCGTCACTGGACTCCGGGCCATTCACAAGATTCACACCTACTTCAACAGCCGCCTCAAATTGGAGCTCCAGCCCTCCGTTCTGGAAGAAGTCATCGTCAGTCGGGATCGGGTACAGGCTTTCAAACAGTGGCTGGATAAATAGCGGAAGACGGGAAATTAATCGTCGAGGGCCTCTACCTCGCGATCGCTAAAGCTGTCCTGCGGAATGTTGTGCTGGACAAAACTACACCAGGGGCAACTCTTCTCCCCACAGCCCTCGTAAAATTCCTGCGCCAAAATTTTCTGGTAGGTTTCGCGGATCAACCGGCGCAGCAAATCCTGCCCTTCCCGATCGAGCCCCACCCGTACTTCGGGAAAGTATCCCTTCGCATCGGGTTCCAAATAGCTGATCACCCCCGTTTCTACACTGCGCTGCTTCTGCTGGGCCTCGTACAGCAACTTGTAAAAGTGCAGCTGGCGCCAGTAAATACCGCCGAGTGGCTCGGACGGTCGGGGCCCCCGGACCTTTTTGGCCACGTGACTTCCCGTTTTGTAATCCACGATGACCGCTTTTTTCTCCATGGACAAGTCCAGTTTATCGATCGTTCCCACCACGGGCACGCCATCAATTTCAAGATGGCGAAAACTTTGCTCCACCTGCGCCGCCACTGTCCACCCCGCTTCGTGCTGCTGGTAGTACCGGCGTAAAAACTGTCGGCCCAGATCCAGTCGGTGCCGAAATTCGGTGGCCGTAAAGAAGCCTTCCTGGCGATAAAGCTCCTCTACGTAGAAGCCAACGAAGGCATCCACGTCCGGTCGTTCGGCCTCGGGTGCTTGTTGCCAGCGATCGAAAAGCCGACGCAGGGCAAAGTGCATGGCCGTACCAAAAGCCGCGGAAGGACTGGACACGGTGGGAACCCGCAAGATGTGCTCGTAAAAAAAGCTGAGGGGGCAGCGCAAAAACTGGTTTAGGCTGGAAATGCTGAGGGCAAAATCCTCAAGTAGCAGCGCTACTTGGTCGCGATCGAGCCGGGGCACGAAGGGTTTGCGCTGTTCCTTTAGCAGCAAGACTTGGGCTTCCAGTAGGGGCGCATCCGCCAGCTGGCGAAGCTCTCCGCGGAGGTCCGTCCCTTCCTGAATCTCTTGTACAAAGCGACAGGGATTGATGGCCTTGCCCCGCGTATCGCGCTGGCTGTAGGAAAGGTGCAGAAACTCCTTCGCCCGGGTCATGGCGACGTAGAACAAGCGACGGCGGGCCTCCATGGCGTCTTCCTCGCCGGAGAGGGTCAGGGTATCGGGAAAGGTAAAACGCTGGGCATTGGTCCGGCGCGGTTCCCAGGATTTGGCGGTACAATCGAGGAGAAAAACGTAGCGAAATTCCAGCCCCTTAGAGCTGTGGGCCGTCAGCAGGTGGACTCCCTCTCCCGCCCGGATGCTTTTTTGCAGGCGAACCGGTAGGCGGTTGGCATCCATCCGCTGGAGGGTCTCCACAAAGCCGGGGAGCCGCAAGCGGGGCCGCCGGTCGGTTTCCCGCTTGACAAACTCGCTAAAGGTATGCAGTTGCTGTAGCAACCAACTGCGATCGGGGTCGTTCAGGACTTGGCGCAACATCCCACTGCGATTGACCAGTCGTTCGACCAGGAGTGGTAGGGGATCGTTGCTGCCCTCCGTCAGCAGGGTTTCCAGCAGTTCGGAAAAGCGGAGGAGGGGTTCTGGCTGACGAATACCGAGGGAATGGAGCAGCTTTTCGCCGCCAATCAAATCGCGCCAGGCCGGCCGCTGCTGGTAGTCCTGCTTTGCTTGGTAAAGGCTAAGCTGGGCCAAAGCGCGGGCCTCGATACCGAGGAAAGAAAAATGGAGAATGGGAAAGAGTTGGGCCTCCCCACTGTAAGGCGATTGGCGTTCGGCGTGGAGGTATTCCAGCAGTTGTCGCAGTTGGATGATGAGTGGCAAGTCCAGTACATTGACCTGGCGCTTGGTGTTGTAAGGGATCCCCTTCTTTTCCAACAGCTGGACGAGGTTGGCGGCCTGTTGGTGCTTGGCGTAGATGATGGCCACCTCGTCCAGCGAGACCCCCCGATCGCGCAGGGCGGTGACTTGGGCGGCGATATCGGTATCCTCGTGGATCCGGTTGGGGTAAACGACCAACTGCGGCCGCACCTCCGACCGGGCAAAATTGGGGTGGCGAGCCACGAGGTGTTTTTGTAGCTTGGGCAATTGCTGGATCAGGCGGTGCTCGTTTTGGCCGATGAGGGCTTGGGCGGCATCCAGGAGGTGCTGGGAGGAGCGGTAGTTATCCTTGAGCAGCACCAGCTGTAAATCGCTTTGATAATCGTGGTAAAAGTCCATCAGATTCTTCAAACGGGCTCCCTGAAATTCGTAGATCGACTGATCGTCGTCCCCCACGATGAACAGGTTGGGATTGGCCCAGTAGCGCACCAATTGCTGAATGATGCGGTTTTGCGAACCGTTGGTATCCTGGTATTCGTCGATCAAAAAGTAAAGGAACTGTTCCTGATAAGTACGGAGCAAGGCCTCGTCCTCCTCAAAGGCGTCGAGTACCCAGAGGATCATGTCTTCGAAGTCGTAACGGCGGTACTGCCGCAGCAGCTCCTGAAAACGGGGGAATAGAGCCACCGCCGCCGACAGCCGCGCCATCTTTTCCCGAGCGGCCTCGATGCGGGCCGTCTTGGGCGATCCCTTGAGGTTGCCCCGACTGTTTTGCTGGTAGACGAATTCCTTCCGCCGGGGCAAATCCTCCACGTAATGCGCAATCCGCTCCTGAACGAAGTCGACCGTCCAGGCCTCCGACTTCATCCGTTTGAAGAGGTCGTACAGCTGTTTTTCGTAGAAATAGAGATCGGAGCGCCGCAACTTCAGGAGGTGGTTGCTGGGCAGATCGTCGATCAGACGGCGGACGATTTCGACGCGTTCCAGGTCACTCAGGGGCTCCAGGTCGTGTCGGCCGAAGCGTTCGAGGTTATCCTGGATGATGGTATTGCAGAAGGAGTGGAAGGTGTAAATGGGGACGCGGTAGGCCTCGGGGCCGATAAAGCGGAGCAGCCGTTGCCGCATGGCGGCGACACCGGCGTCGGTGAAGGTCAGGCAGAGGATGTTGTTGGCCTGGGTGTCGGTGTCGAGCAGAATGCGACCGATGCGGGCGCTCAGGATGTGGGTTTTGCCCGTACCGGGGCCGGCCAGCACCAATACGGGGCCTTCGATTTGGGCGACGGCCTGGGCCTGCTCGGTATTGAGGTGTTCGAGCGCGCGGAGAAATTCTCCCTGGTATTGTTGTCGTCTTTTCTTTTTGGCCATCGGTGCACAAAGATACGGACTTTGGAAGGAAAAGCCTTTGGACAGTGTCGCTCACTCGCCTCAAAAGAAAAATAAACGGACCAATGCCAGGACGATAATCACCACCAAAAAGCGATAGGCCCACAGGTCCGCTTGGGGGTGTTGGGAGGCAAAGTTTGCCGCAATCGTGGCACCGATCACCTGCCCCAGGGCCAGCAACAGGCCAAAGGGCCAATGGATCAGTCCTTGCCACTGAAAGATGGCGATACACAGCAACGTATACGCACTTACCGCCACCAATTTGACGGCGTTGGCATCGTTGATGCTATAGCGAGCCCCCAGGACCATTGCCGCGAGAAAGAAAATGCCCATCCCCATTTGGATAAAGCCCCCGTAAAAGCCGATGGCCAGGAACAGTGGGATGGCCACCCAGAGTCGGGGCGCGCGTTCGTAGTCAGTGGTGCGAAGCCAGCGTTTGGGTTTGACCAAGATGACCACCAACATCAGGACCATCATCAAGCGAAAGACCTCGCGAAACTGCTCGTTGCTCACCCACACCGCCAGCAACACCCCGCCGATGGCTCCAATGATGGTCGGAATTAGGTAAGGCCCACTACGCTCCAGGTTCAACTTGCCGTTGCGGTGGAAGATCAAAGCCCCCACCATACTGCCGGAGAAGACGCCGAGGCGGTTGCTCCCATTGGCCAAATTGGGGGGTAGCTGCAACAATTCGGTGAGAATCAGCAGGGTGATGGCCGAGCCATTGCCCGCCAGGGTGTTGATGATCCCCGCGGCCGTTCCCCCAATCAAAGCGATGATGAGGTCAGTCCATTCCATCGGTAGCGGGATCCGCAGCGGGAATTTCCTGGCACAACTCGACCAGGACGCCATTGGCGGATTTGGGATGTAGAAAGCAGACGAGCTTATTGTCGGCACCGCGTTTGGGCCGTTCGTTGAGCAGGGTGAAGCCCTCGGCAGCGAGGCGCTGCATCTCGGCTTCAATATCGGCGACCTCGAAGGCCAGGTGGTGAATCCCTTCCCCCCGCTTGTCGATAAACCGGGCGATGGGACTGGCCGGGTCGCTGGCCTCCAGCAATTCGATCTTCGATTCGCCAATGCGGAAAAAGGAGGTATTGACGTGCTCGGAATCTACGGCTTCGATTTTGTAGTGGGGTGCCCCCAGCAATTGGGCAAAAAGCGCGTTGCTCCGCGCCAAGTCGCGGACCGCGATCCCAATGTGTTCAATTTTTAACATAGGCAACGATTGTGGCCCACAAGGTAGCGAGATTTTTGAAAAAGGAGGCTCCTCCTTCTCCGCTTCCCCGAAAGAAAACCACGAGAAGTTGGAGCCCGCCTGACATATGTATCGCTATCCGTTGACGGGAGGTCAGGTGCCCACCAATCGAGACAAAAAATGTCCAGGACCTCGGGGAAACCCGAAGACGGAATCGTGGAGACCTCCCCCATTTTTAGAATCCCGGGGGGGAACAATCAATCGCTTGGAACAAAAGTAGGCCGCGGGGGAGACGCGACCCATTACAATTTATCGACTTTTTACCGGGCCCAAAAAAACCCCGAGCGGAGGTCGGGGTCATAGGCTAGTTGGTGGG
>ERZ1740065.507-NODE-507-length-20954-cov-10.842337_pt1 | contig 20954 bp, 19 predicted proteins | sample MGYA00581738_ERZ1740065 | MGnify/ENA primary metagenome ERZ1740065 (study PRJEB43018, sample SAMN04849749) | marine metagenome | isolation source: floating plastic debris | place: Pacific Ocean | collected 2008-09-01 | study: EMG produced TPA metagenomics...
TGCGAATCGTCGGCAAAATCAAAAACGCCGCCAAAATCGCCAGCGCCGGGACCATATAAACCCAGGGCAAAATCCGCGATCGCCACTGATAAGGCAGCCGGTTCACCCCAAGATTTGCGGCATAAAACAGCGCAATCACCCCACCTGAGCCCAGGATGATCGCCGCGATCGCGCTCAGCAAACGAATCAGATTGTTGGCATCGGGCATGGGCTAAATCGAGTAGGGAGAACTAGGTGAGGGGCGAGCAGCCGATTTGGCCGCCGACCACTGAGCCGCGCGCTGATCAATAGACTGAATAAAGTCATGTTTGCCATCCATATACTGCTCAATATCAGTGGGATGGGCCTGGGCCAAGCGACGCTTCAATTCACTATATTCCTGAGCGGCGGCGGGATGCACCACCATATAGTCACGAAATGCTAAGTGTCGCCTCACTTGATCGGTGTCAGCGGCAAAGGCATGGACGTGATGGGTTCTCACACCGGCAGCATTGTCTCTGCGAAAGTAGCGCCGCCCCGGAATGCCATACTCGCCCATGGCCTGGTAGCCCAAGGCCGTCATCGCCGCTTGGCAGGCGTCAACCCGCTCCAGCTCAGCTACTTCTACCAGCAGATCAATGATGGGCTTAGCGTAAATGTGAGGAATCGCGGTGCTACCAATATGGTGAATCGCCACAACGTTGTCGTCCAGGGCCACCGCAATCGCTTGGGCCGCTTGGTCAAAGGCGGCGGGCCAAGCCGGATCCGGAGGCACCACTTCCACTTTTCGCATCGTTCATCACCGACTGTAGAGCACTCGCTGTGCAAAAGTACCATTGCCTAAGGCGCAGGCGGCAACTGTAGCTCAACACCCACTTTGTCACCTAACTCTATGACCTGATCGGCAAGATTATTGGCAACTTCGAGCCCACCAGTAAGTCCTACAACGGCTGTAGACGCTGCTGCAAGTAGGGCCGTCAATCGCTTCTTTAATCGGGGCTGATTGCGTTGGTCGGCAGGCTTTTTGGCTTCTTCTTCGACATCGTCAATTTCGATCACGAGATCTGCTTGAACTTCGGGCGGCAGTTGGGCGATGGTTTGGCGCATGCTGGCAATCAGTTGCAACAGCTCAGCGGTGCTGGCCCCCGTCGTTTGAGTCAGATTAGCAGCGGTGACTTGGGCATTGTCTTTGGCTTCGTTGACGACATTACCAACATTGGAGCCAGAGATTTGGGTGCCGACTTTATTGCCCATGACTTTGTCACCGGCAACTTTGTCGCCTGCGACGTTATCCCCTTGGCCGTATTGGTGAATGGTGTTTTCCATAGCGATAAATGAGGGTGAACCAGAATTAGGTGAATAGTACAGCTTGAGCAGTTGGTCGGTATGCAACGGCAGCAAGGCGTAGGTTTGCCCAGCGTCGTCGCTAAATTCAACTTCGTAGACATCGGGGGCGAGCGACTCGACGAGGGTGCCGACTTGCCCGGCAGCGAGGTGATGCTGCGGCAGATCTTGCTTGAGAGCAACGACATCCAGGAGTTGAAACTGGGTTAAGGTGCTGACCATAAATGTCACCTCAGAATGTAACAGCTCACAAGGCGGGGAAAGGTTTCGCTGGGGCAGATGATCCAGCTGGTGCGAACGGTGGCGGTGGTTTGGTTACGAGTCAAGGGAAAATCAACTCGGTAGCGTTGACCATATTCATCAGTGTCGCCAGGAATGGCTTCGGCTTGCTGAATAGCTTGCAAAATCAGGGATTTCAGCAGCTCATCATCTTGTTGGGTTAACCCTAAGATAGCGGCAAACAAGCGGGCTTTGTGCTTGCCACGAGGATGGTTAGGGTTGAGGCTGTAGTCTCACAGTTTGGTGCGATCGATGAAAGCTGATTCGGCCTGGGGCAGCTTCATGGCTCCGTGGACTTGTCGCCTTGCACCTGATCACCTGCAAAGTTGTCACCTTTGCCGTGTTGGTGGGTAGTGCTGGAGCGAGCGTCAGTATTTTGCTGTGGCATCTGAAACTCGGCGCGCTCAATGTTAAACACGTTAGGCTGCATCCCTGCCGCTTCCACATCAAATTCTTGCGCTTGCTGATGTAGCCGAGCTTCCATCGATTCGTAGCCATCGAGAAGTTTACGTAGATTGAGACGAAGACGGAGTTTCCCGATTGTCACTGTTTCTTCGTTCATCGCTTCGAGGCCAAGGAGCTCCTGATAGTCCAAGGGTTGATGCTCCGGATAGTCTGGAACGGGTACCCACTCGGTGACATTAAGGTTGGCGAAGCTGCGGTGGATTTTGGTAAAAGTTTTGCGGATTTGGGAGAGCATACTGCGGCAGGTTTGTTCGCGGCCACTGATCGCAATGAAAATTTTGTTGTCTTCGGGATCAGCCTTGATGCGGGCAATGTTGGGAGTTTCCTCGCCTTCGCGATCGGCCAGCATGACGCCGCTGCGCCAATAGACCTCGTTGTGAATGTCTTCATGACTGAGGACGATAAAGCGTGACATCACGCCCTCAGGCAGAATGCCATAGTGATATTGAAATTCGAGAGTATTGCCCTCTAAGTCCGTTTGCTTCGGTTCATCTTTGGGGAGCAGACCAGGAATCAGGAATTTGGGGCTGGGACAATCAGGTAGTTCAAAGCAGAGCTGAAACTCCTGCATCAGGTCGGTGAGGTAATGGTAGCGATCAGCAGGATAACGCTCAGCGTCGAGGATACGGCGAAGATCGGAATCGGTCAAAATACCTTTGGTTTCCGTTTTGAGGATTTCATCGCTCAGCAGCTGATAGATACCAGCGGTGACCCAACCAGGATTGAGCACATTAGTATCTTTGAGCAGGGGATGTTCGCGAAAGTTGAGCACCAGCCCCAAATTGTGGAGTAGCTCAATGAGTTGTTCCTGATTGTGCTCTTCCTGGATTTGGTGCTGGTAGCAGATGCCGATGTATTCGGGATAGGAAATGAAGTCGCGATCCATTGCTTCAAGCCGTTCTTTGACCGTAAACCAGGAGAGGGGCAGCAGGTTATAGACGTCGTGCAGCTGGGCGACCTCTGTGAGAATGGCGGCGCGTAGTTCCTCAATACCGTCGCCCGACTGGCAAGAAGTTTCGAGGATGTCGCGAATATTGGGATATTTGGTGCGTAGGGCTTTACGGTTGATGTCGAGGGGTTGTTCGTCTTTTTTGTTGCCGACGATGATGACAGGTGACTCGCCACCGAAGCTCTGGATCAGCTTGAGCCAATATTCCAAGCGATTTTCTTCTTCGCTGGTGCGGCAGTTGCAGACCAGCAGATATAGGCTGCGCTTGGTGAGAAAAAACTGGTGAGTAGCGTGATAAATTTCCTGTCCACCAAAATCCCACACGTTAAGGCGCACGTCCTTGCTATTGACGTTTACCGACCAGTTACGACGATTGAGACCATCAGTTTGCGATTCATTTTCATCAAAACGATCGTCAATGAGTCGATTAACCAGGGACGTTTTGCCGACGCTGCCCTGACCAATGACAACCAACTTTGCTTCGTTTAAAGGTCGAACAACACCACTATGAAGCTGACGATAATAGCTGAAAATACGAACAATATCATTAGGATCACTAATTATCTCAGGAGAAACAGGTATAGGATTATGACGCAAATCCAAATAAGTCAAGCTTTCCAATTCAATAACCATTTCTGAAATACGAGTTATTGAATTCTTAGCGACACTGAGGCGTGAAAGTTTGTTCAACCTCCCTAAGCAACCTGGCACGATGGATATCTTATTTTCATCCAAAATAAGTTCAGCAAGATTCTCAAGACTCGATACAAATTCTGGAATCTCAGCTATCTGATTATTATGAAGCCATAATTTTTCAAGCTTCGACAGTTTTTCTATAGATGGTGGAATCTTAGAAATTTTATTTGCTGCTGCCGTCAGAAATTTTAGATTCTTCAAGTTTTGAATCGAATCCGGCATCTCATCAATATCATTGCGAGACAATCCGAGATTTTCTAACTTTATCAAGTTGCCTATACATTCAGATATCCTATGGATCTGATTATTTCCTATTGTGAAATGGACGAGCTTTTCAGCATTGCCTATTGAATCAGGAATTTCCTTGATTTGGTTATAGTTTAGCCATAGGTGCGTAAGATTTTCGGCTTTTCCGATACCCTCCGGAATAATGCTTATTTTATTTGCAGAAAGGTCAAGTTTTTCCAGGTTTCTCAGTTTTTCTAGAGAATTTGGGATTTCAGTGATTTCGTTTTTAACCAGCCAAAGCTCTCTTAGCTCCCTTAGTTGAGTTATACAGTCAGGCATCATCTGAATTTTATTATGACTGAGTGAAAGCTTCTTTAAACTAGTTAGTTCGCTAATATAATCAGGAATATTTTCGATCTTATTATCAGATAGCCAGAGCGTCTCTATAGTAGAAAATTGACTAATATACTCAGGAATTTCGGAGATTTGATTACTTGATAGGCCAAGGCTTCTCAGTTCTTTAAGATTGAATCCAAAGTCGTATATTTTTATAATCCTATTACTAGAAAATGAAAGTATTTCTAAATCAGTGAGCTGATTGATATACTTCGGAATTTCAGTAATTTGGTTACAAGAAAGCTTAAGCTCAATTAGTTTGGTTAATTGGCCGATACCGTCAGGGATAGTTTTTAGGTTGATGGCACTAGCTCTCAGTGCTGTAAGCGTTTCAAGCTGCAAGACAACTTCAGGCAGTTTTCCAAAAGGGTTTCCACTAAGATCCAGCGTTCGTAAACCTTTAAGGGTCTTTAATGTTACCGGTAAGTCCGTCAGGCTATTTGTAGTTAGCTGGGAAGTTAACCGTCCATCTGGGAAATCCCATCTATCTACTTTTCCTAAAATCAGTGTTTCAAGCTGGGTGAGCTGGCCGAGCTCTGGGGGCAGCTCCGTCAGGCCTTGCCCAGAGAGATCGAGCTCCTTCCAGCCTTCTGCAGCAGCCTGATCAATTAGCGCCAGCAACTCATCCTGCGTCATCAGCGGTGTCCCCTTAATCTCGCCAAATTTTAGCGTGGGTCAGCTCGAATGCTTTGAGCGCGATCGCACGTGCAAAAAAGCTGAAGAAATCCCCCCATTGCCAAAGCTGCTCCTATGGTGAGAACGGATAGCAAGTGGAGCGATCGCTTTATGGTGGGGTCAACAACGCGCGTGAACTGGACAGCCTTGCAAAACGGCTCCGACATTCGAGGTGTGGCGCTCACCGGCGTGCCCGATGAATCCGTGAATCTCACCCCTGACATCGTCACCACGCTCGGCCAAGCGTTTGTCACCTGGCTCGCCGCAAAGCTGGACAAACCCGTCACTCAGCTCGTCATCGCCGTCGGGCGCGATAGTCGCCTCTCTGGCCCCACCCTGATGTCAGCCGCGATCGCGGGCATGGCCGCCTTGGGCAGTCGGGTCTATGACGTCGGCATGGCCTCCACCCCGGCGATGTTTATGAGCACAGTGCTGCCCGAATTTAGCTGCGACGGGGCAATTATGCTGACCGCCAGCCATCTGCCGTTTAACCGCAACGGCCTCAAGTTTTTTACGCGCCAGGGCGGGCTGGGCAAAGCCGATATTACCGCCATCTTGCAGCGGGCAGAGGCCGGTGAGACTTTCACCAAAGCCAGTACCGCTGGGGCGATCGAGCCGCGCGACCTGATTGGGGCCTATGCCGCTGGGCTGGTGCAGCAGATTCGCCAGGCAGTCAACCACCCCGACCACTTTGATCGCCCCCTGCAAGGTCTCAAAATTGTCGTCGATGCGGGCAATGGAGCGGGCGGCTTTTATGCCGACCAGGTGTTAGCGCCACTCGGGGCCGATACCACCGGCAGTCAGTTTCTCGCCCCCGATGGCACCTTTCCGAACCATGTGCCCAATCCAGAAAACGCTGAAGCGATGGCCGCCATCTGTCAAGCAGTAGTGGCGAACCAGGCGGACTTTGGCATCATTTTTGATACCGACGTCGATCGCGGTGCTGCCGTTGATCATGAGGGTCGCGAACTCAACCGCAACCGGCTGATTGCCTTGATTGCCGCGATCGTGTTGCAGACCCACCCCGGCTCCACCATTGTGACCGACTCGATCACCTCCGATGGCCTCACCCAGTTCATCGAAACCGAATTGGGGGGCATTCACCACCGGTTTAAGCGCGGCTATAAAAACGTCATCAACGAGTCGATGCGGTTGAATGAAGCAGATCAAGAATCATGGTTAGCGATCGAGACCTCCGGCCACGGCGCGATGAAAGAGAACTACTTCTTAGATGATGGCGCTTATCTGGTCAGCAAGCTGCTGGCAGAACTGGCCAAAGCGCGACTGGCGGGCCAGCGACTCACCGACCTCATCGCCACCCTGCAGGAACCGCAGGAAAGCGGAGAGTTTCGCCTCAAGATTCAGGTGGCTGACTTCAAGCCCCACGGCATGAACGTAATTGGTCAGCTCAAAGCCTTTGTCGCCACTCAGCCCGACTGGACGGTGGTGCCCAAAAACTACGAGGGCATTCGAGTAGCTTGTCCAGCAGCAGCTGAAAACGGCTGGTTCTTGCTCCGCCTTTCCCTACACGACCCAGTGTTACCACTCAATATCGAGTCCAACGTTGAAGGGGGCGTTGAGCAGATCAAGACACGCCTGCGAACGTTTTTCACCACCCTAGAGAGCTTGAACACGTCAGCTTTGAACTAAAAGATGGTGGCGCAAATACACTCAGAATTCTCGATACCTGGGGCTTAAGGTTCAAGGTGGGTAAGCCCAAGGATCGCCTCAGCCAGTGCCCTCAGATCAATATTGATATCGCGCAAGAGATTCTGTCTACGACGCCAGTATGTCTGAATTTGAGGCGCGAGCAATTTGGCACCCTGTAGTCTGTGGTGGCGAATCTCAAAACGCTAACGGTGGCTAGAGCCGAAGGCAAGCCTAAGCCGACCAACTATCGCCCCGAAACTCGACTGACTTGGTGGCTACAGAAAAGAGGCGTTGCTGATTTTAGGGATGAACGAGTCTTCCAGAACAGAGACTGTGTTGCCCCCTAAATCCCCCAATTCTTGGGGACTTCAAGCATCTAGTTCCCCCCAGAATTCTATCCTTTACACAGAAGTTACTCTATTGCTGGCATAGCAATAGTTTCACAACCAGTTTGGAACGCTAGACAACTGCGTCAACTGGCTTGATCCGTCTCAAAAGCTGGCCCAAGTTCCCACAGATAAACTGATCTGCGAGGTCCAGGACGGCAGTTCGTCCTGGTCGAGGGGGGTCTGGGGGGTAAGCGAAATTCCCCCCAGAGAACAGATGCCAACGAAGCCCGATTTTACGTCTTACGATCCGTTGCCAGCGACCGCCAGAAGTCTGACGACCTAATGCTTTGCCAGAGTTTTGCCTAATGGATAACAGAATTGGGGGCTAGGAGGGTGAATCATCCCATCATTAAGCAACGCCAGAAAAGAAAATCACCGGCACTCGCCTGTGCCTAACTCAGGTGAGCAAGGCAACACCTTTCATTTGCAGGTGCAGCGACCTTTTCTTGAATACTTGTTGGATATCTTCAGCTCCGGGTTAAGCGATCGCCAGCTCGCTCGACTCAATCTTTAGGCAGGGCTCGCGGTTGGAGAAATTGAGTCAGGGCAATCCCTTTGAGGCTGCCACCGATGAGACCCGTCAGGGCTGCGCGGGCAACCCATTCCCACGCGGGGCGGGTATTGCCATAAATTGAGGCGTCCAACATGTCAGGGAGAAACCAAAACAAGGTCAGGGTGAGAATGACTGCATTTATCAGTGGCCACCGTCGCCACGGCTGACGATGTCGGCGCAACACCCAGGCTTGAGGCCCGGCCGCGATCGCCCCGCAGACAAACACACTCACGAACACGGGCCATGGCGCAAAGAGGACACAGAGCAAGAGCTCCAAGAGCGCCAGGTAACCACCGATCAGCGTGGCTAGCGCCCACAACCGATAGTGCGGCCAATAGGAACGTAACGCCCAGCCCTGAGCGATCGCTAGCACGATCGGGCCACTCAAAAAGCCCACGATATCCAGAGCGTTGCAGAGGGCGATCGCGAGGGTAGTTGCCAGCGTCCAGCGGGCACAAAATCGCCAGTCTTTAGAAGTTAGATAGAACATGTCAGGTCTTTGGTTTACTAGCTGAAGCGGTTTTCTCAACAATCGATAGGACGTTTAAGATTTCCTAGTGGTCCGCACTGTTTGTAGACAACGACTGGCAGACGATAATTTCAAATGTGGTTAGTGGTTGATCAGTACCTGCGCCGATAGCTGGGTGATCTCTGACGCGGTTGGCGGTTGGAATTGAGCGTTGGTAAACACAAAAATCTCATCGGTTACAGGTAGGTCACCGGTTCTAGATGCCTGCTCGTTACGATCGCGCACGCGCTGCGATCGCACAGCCAATGGCGCATCCACAAACACAAATTGATACTGGCACCCCGAACGCTCGCACAGATTCTGAAATTTTTCTCTAGCGCGTTCAGTCGCCATGCCCACATCCAGCACCACGGGTATGTCAGACGCGATCGCCTGCTCGGTGAGTGTCCAGATCAGGTGTTCACACCGTTCGATGCGGGGCACGATCCAACTCATGTCTGGTGGGTTGGGCATATCCGGCAAGTACAGTGCTTGAAACCATTTGTCACTCGCCAGATACAAAGCCCCATCCCGCTGAGCAATCTGCTTGGCGATGAAGGACTTGCCCGCGCCAATCGGGCCAAACAGCAACGTTACTTGAGACTTTGAGGGTAAGTGCATATTCGTTTGCCTAATTTTGGCCAGTTCAAGATCCGATCCTGATTGCCGGAGGTCAATTTGGTCGCATGGTCAGTTGACAAAATCGTTGCTTGGTTGACTTCGATCTATTCGACTTGCAAGGCACGGGTCAGCGCGGGACGAGTTTGTAGACGACTGAAGTAGGCAGCAATGTGGTGATGCTTTTCGTCGAGTAATCCCATGAGGTTGATAGAGAGGAGACTCACCGCCAGCATGATATCGGCGCCTGAGAATGCGCTGCCGACAATGTAAGGCTGTTGGGACAGAGCATGATCGCAGTAGCCCACTGCAATATCGAGTTCCTTGCTAAGACTGGCAGCCACAGTTGGCAACCCATCCTTAAATCTTTGGATGGCGTTGATATAAGGGTTCAAGGTGCCTTCAGGAAAGTGCATCCACTGTAGGTATTGGCCTCGCAGGGGTGAATCGAGGGCCGGAGCGAGGCAAGCTTTACCGTAACGTTCGATCAGGTATTGAGCGATCGCCCCCGACTCGCACAGCACAATTTCACCATCCACCAGCGTCGGAAAACGCCCAGTCGGCGTATTTTGGGAGAAGATCTTGCCATCAACTGGTGGCACAAACTCAACAGTCTTTAGCGTGTGCTCTAGGGAGAGTTCTTCTAGCAGCCAACGTATCCGCAAAGAGCGCGTTTGGGGGTTGTGGTACAGCGTAATCATGGAGAATTCCTCAAGATTAATCGACTTTAGGAGCAGGAAGTTCTTTGGCATTTTTGAGCAGCGTGCCACTTTCCGCTTTACTTGAGAGCGGTGACCGGGGAGCTACCTTTGACTCGATAGTTATTGACAATCTGGACAGCTTTCTGGACGTCATTTTCAGCGTTAATAGTGTTGTCCAATCTCAACGTCTCATTGCTCGGCATGGCGGACAGAAGTGTCTTCACGGTGAGCAGCCACAACGTCGCTCACCGCTACGGCGATCGCCGCTGGAGCATCCAGAGGTATGTAGTGCGATGCTCCTGGAATGACGCGCCAGTCTGTATTGGTTGATAACTCTATGAGTTCGGCCTGTAATTGAGGCCAAATATCAGACCACACGGCTCGCAATCTGGCGGTGGTTGCCGCATCCATCTGGTAGGGCAGCTGTTCGAGAAATTGGCCAGCCGTCAGCACGACGGTGGGGCGATCGCCAAACGGCCCAGTCTGTTGCGCCTGAGCAAAAATGTCGTCCATGGCTGCGATGACGTCAGCGATGCCGGTCATGCTCTGCGGCAGGTGAGTATGAATAGCCTCACTAACCACTGGAGAAAGAGTACTCGGGGTGACTGGAGCTGTCAGGCGAAGAATGCCTAGTGCAGAAATAGATCTGAGCAGTAACGGTGGAGGGAAGTCCATAATGTCCAGCACATCTGCCGGAAAGCGTTGGTTCTGCTCCGGATGAGATGAATCGACGAAAACCAACCCCACGACTTCATCACTGAAATGGTCAGCAAAGACTCTGATCAGCAACCCACCCAGCGAGTGACCCACCATCACATAGGGGGGGGACTCACCCGCAGCGGCTAATAGACTGTGCAGGTCTTCGGCAATGTGGTCGGCGTCTCTGGGGCGATCGCGAGGTTCGCTCCACATGATGCCAGCCTGGTCGTAGGCGCAGACACGACTCAATGAGGCCAGTGCTGGGCGCACCAGTTCCCACGTCTGCGATCCTCCCTCGTTAATGCCAGCCTCTAGGATCACCGTCGGACTCCCCTCGCCGCTGCAATCAAGGTGAGACAGTTTGCCGTCAACCTCAACCAATCTACCGGGGGGCGGAAAGGTCTGAGCGACGCTGCGTCGAGACCACTGCTCGTAGACGAAGCCCATTAGCAACGCTAGCAAGAGTATCGCTGCAGCAACCAACACGAGACGAGTTATCCACTTGAGCACAAGAACCTCTTTTCAAAACGCGATTTTCTAATTGCATAAATTTCCAGTGATTGTGTGGGGCCAGCGGGCATCTTAAGCACATTATTCGGCGCTCTCAATCTGCTTGCTCCAATGGTGAGGGAGATCGCTCTGTCTAGCTCAGTTCCGTCCACTGTCATTTTCTGAGGATCCCGTTATGACTTTCCGACATCGATTGCTCTGGGGCAGTTCCGTATTTTGGTTGGCCGCTTGCAGTGCAGCCCCCACCCCCATGACTGAAGTAGAAAGCACTCAGCCCCCGGTGGTAGAGCAATCGGCCACGGCAAGTGCCTCCCCTGCCCCCACTGCGGCCCCCCCTGTCGAAGCCTCCCCAGCAACTTCAATCACACCTCAGAACCCCGAAACCCCAGCGACCTCCTCACCTACTGCGATCGCGACAGATACACCCTCAATTGCTACAGATACATCCTCTCCAGATACGACCATCGTCCCTGGAGAACGCGTTGGCGCAGTCACCCCAGCGACCAGTCGGGCTGATCTAGTCACGCTTTACGGCGAAGCTGCCTTATCAGACACTGAGGTGCATATTGGCGAAGGCTTTACCGAGCCAGGGACGACGGTAAATGCTGATACCCCAGCGGCGTTTTCAGTCGTTTGGGCCGATAGTAGCCGGTCTCAGGCCGTCACCATTAGAGAGGTGGGTCCCGCTTGGCAAACCTCAGAAGGCCTCCGGGTGGGGATGCCGTTGGCTGAACTGCAGTCAGTTTTGGGTGATTTCGATTTCTATGGCTTCGCCTGGGATTATGGCGGTACCGTGGTCCTAGAGGGAACAAATCTATCAGACTATTCTGGGGTTATCGTGCTGCGACTGCTGCCCGCCGAGGTTGGCACGTTTGAACAACAACCCGAGGCGTTTCAAGCGCTGGCGGGCGATGATCTGATATCGTCAAACAATTCTTATCTACCCTCACTGAATCTCGTTGTGAGTGAAATGATTGTGTCCCTCGACGCTCCCCTATAGTCAAGGTGAAGGAGCTGAGTCAGAGACTGCTAAAGCGAAGACTCTTGAACGTTGAGGCGAATTTGATAGCCAATCATGTCGGTGTGATAGACCAACAGTCGATTTTCACCCATGACCGTCACCTGCCAGCCAAAAAACCTCACTTGTGCACACGCTTCCCCAGGTTTTTCCAACCCTAAACAACCATTCCAGTCACGGGGCTCTGCTCTAATGATCTCCAATCGTTCTTTCAAGATGCCTGAGTCGGCTGCGGCTGTGGTGAGAGCAAGATCGCTCAAAGAGGGCGGCAAATTATTGTCTAAATAAGATTGGCGAACGGTTTCTCCAGTGGCATCCGTGCGATAAAACCAGCTTTGGTTGTCGTGCACAACTTCCAATTGCCAGCCCTCGACTAAGGCTTGTAGGCAGGCTTCATCGGGTGACCCGATGCCGAGGCAACCGTCTGTCCAAGTTTCTTCATTGGCTCGCAACAGACTGAGGTCGGCCTGAGGGATACCAAGGTCTTGGGCCGCCGTAGTTAAAACGCTATTGCTCACCGAGCTGGGTGGCAGGGGAACGCCTGTGTTGGTTCTGAAATTAGGATCTCCAGAGTCTGATGGCAACACACATCCGGTCACTAAGCCGAAACCTAGCGCTACCGACAATAGAACCAGCCTTTTGCGGTCAACTTTGAAGTGTAATCGTGGAGTCATTGATCACCAATCATGAGTAAAAATGGCTGATAGTTTGTGGTTGAAATCAAAAAATATCGGCTATCCCACTGCGATCGCCCATCCTTTTGCTGGGATGCCAGGCTGTTTAGGCAATCTGGAATACCCCCTTTTGATTTCACCCTAAGCGGGTCATGGCAACGCTTTCTAATCTGTAAGACAGAGCTTTCATGACGATTTCAGCCCTGGTTATCAGCGTGTCATTGAGAGCTTGTAAGCGGCACCTGCTATCAGGTCGCGATCGCCTCACCCAGCTGGGTGACCCCAAGTGACGTTAATTCAGATACTTTGAGACAAGGCTTGGCCTAATCTAAGTATTGTTAAAGGCAACAGTTTGAGTTCCGCCACCAAGTCTTGGCGTAACCCTTGATCACTCCTCAAGGAAAGCCAGAGGAGTTCGCTCGTCGTTGTGGTGATGATCAACGCTGACTTTCGAGCTCTAACACGCGGATCTTCAATGCCAAGTTCCTCCAACACCTTTTGGTGCTCATTGTCAGAAATGTCCAGCTCTCGCCGCATTTGTTGCAGCACATCCAAGCTGTTAACGGAATTAACATAGCCTGCCGCCAGAGCTGCGTGCACCACGCCTTTATCAGCCTCGTGCCGTTTCTCTTGAGTCAAGTCTGGCAGCACTTTGGCTAACCCATAGACCTCATCGGCATTGAGGTCTTCTAGGCGACGCCCTTCGAGGAATCGTGCGGTATCTAGCTGCAGTTTTTCCAGTTGTTTGCGCAATCAACTAGCCAGATTTTCGCACGCGTACAAAACCGGATTGCGACCCCAGCTCTGCACCAGCCACAGGGTGCTGGCAAACAGGATGATGCCGTCAAACAAAAACTGGGGAATTTGCGAGAGAAACGAGAGCGGACAAATGCGCCGCCAGAGGTCGTGGCCAAAGATCAGCAACATAAAAATGGCCGATGGCACTACCATGCCCCAAAAGAGGGTTGTCCCCAAGGCATAGGGTTCTGCCACTACACATTGCCCCTGCACCGGGATGCCGTCTGCCGACACCCGGAGAGGGCTCCAGGGATGGTCGGGCGCGGTCAGGGCGACTGTCCACGGGTCGTAAAACAGGGATGCAATAATCACCCCCCAGCCCAGGGGCAACACCCAGCGAACCCAATGCATCTGACGTTCTGGCGTAGCTGTGAACATAAGGGCGATAGGCAGTGAAGAATCAGGCCATTAAGGTCAGCGAATCGTCCTCTATAAACCTGCGAACCATGAGGACTGACGACAATGTCCCCATCAATCGCCGTGGGTGTGAGAGTTGAACAGGACGATAGCGCTTCCCATGCTAGCGGCGATCGACCAGAGGCGATGACCCCATTCAGCACTGCCACCATGCCACGACGCCCCCTAAGTCGTGCCCGCTCCCTCACCCTCGATCAACAGGGGCTGGGAATAGCTAGCGGGATGATTACCCACGGTCGCGCCGCCGGTGAGCATGCCCTGCAGGCTGGGTTCAAAAAACGTGTAGGGAAAATGGGGTTCTGGACGGCTGACCTGATCGAGGCGCTGCCGCAGCTCGGAGGGAATCTCAAAGTCGAGCGCACCGAGATTATCCTGCAACTGATGCAGCTTGGTCGCGCCGATAATCACCGAGGCCACTGCGGGCCGGTTCGCGACCCAGTTCAGCGCGACTTGCGCCATGGAGCGATTCAATGCCTTCGCAACGGCTTCCAATTCTGCGACGATCGCCCAGTTCCTCTCCGTAAACTTGTTGAAAGCTGGATTGCCACTATTGGCTAGCATTGCCAGTCGACCTTCCCCTTCGCCGCCTTGGTCTGAGGGCCGATACTTGCCCGATAGCAATCCGCTAGCTAACGGCGACCAGACCATAATGCTGGTGCCCAGGTGCTGCGCCAACGCGCTGTATTCGAATTCGATATTGCGTTCCGCGAGGGAATATTCCAACTGCACGGTGCTGATCGGTTCCCCATGACGTTCGTGGGCCAGGGTTTGGGCTTGGGCCACATACCAAGCGGGCGCATCGGAGAGTGCCACGTAGCGTACCTTGCCCGATCGCACCAAATCATCTAGAGTCCGCATCACCTCGGCGGCGGGCGTCACCTGATCCCAGGTGTGCAGCATGTAGACGTCGATGTAGTCGGTGCCCAAACGCTTCAGCGATCCTTCCACTGCTCGCAGGATATTTTTGCGGCCGTTGCCGCCCGCGTTGGGGTTGCCAGGCTCTGCGTTGTAGCTGAACTTGGTCGTGATAATGACGCGATCGCGGCTACCGCTATCCTGCACAAACTTGCCCAACATCCGTTCGCTGTTGCCGTTGGTGTACATATCAGCAGTGTCGAAGAAGTTGCCGCCAGCTTCTAAATAAGTGTCAAAAATCTGGCGGGCATTGGCCTCATCAGCGCCCCAGCCCCAATCATCGCCAAAGGTCATGGTGCCGAGGGCCAAACGGCTTACTTTCAATCCGGTGTTGCCAAGGGTGTAGTAATGCATTGGTATTCCTTACTGTGAATCAATGAAATGATGACTAAAACTGCGCGTAGCGGGTGAAACCGCTTGAGGGCATGCCTCTTGTGGATTTCTAGTCTCGCTTGCGGGCAAGATGCCCGCCCTAACGCATCGATTGATGGGCAAACTTAGAACACTCTCAATCTCTGCCGATCTGCCAACTTAATTGTCTGCTGCACTGCTGTCATCAAGGCCAAAGGCCACGCTAAAAACAATCGGGTCGTAATACTCGCGAAATAGCTGAATTTGGCCATCTACAACGTGAAATAGTCCGCCATATTGCTGTTCGTAGAGCCGCCCAGTGGGCAAAATTTCGACCACGCCGCGCCACTCAGCAAACACCATAGTGGGATCGGCCATCGGATAAAACACCAGTTCATCGGTGAAGTTGGCGTTGCCGCTAATCTCAGGCCAAGCCGCATAATGTTGAATCAGGTTTTCGCGTCCTTCCACCCGCTTGGGAAAGCCTGCCGGTGAGAAGGGCATATCTTGCACGGCCCCTTCCGCCCAGACAGCGGCAAAGGCATCCATATCTTTCGTTTCCAAGCTGGTGAGAAAATCTCTGACCGCCTGTTCAGTCTGTTGCTGCTGCCGGTAACCGACCAGCTCCGTTGCCGCTTTTTCAGAGGCCCGTGTAACCAGCGCGCGATCGCCTACCTCATCCCCGAAGTTGAAGGTCATGTGGGTAATTTGCCACTGATCTGCCACTTTGACGAAACGGTACTCATACTGACCCGTCACTTGCCAAAAGTCGGCCTCCAAATGATGGTCAGCGATGACATCCGCCGTTGCCGTCGCTAGGTTGCCCGCTAACTCAACTTGGATATTGGAAATATCGTGATAGGTCTGATCGAATCCCGGCAACACACTGGCCCAAGCCATCATCAAGCTTGCTGGCGTGTAGGTCTGCACATCGCCGCCCCAGAGAGAGGTGTAATCGACCTGAATCTCGTCTGCGTAGAGTGCTTCGACGCTGGCAAAATCTCCCTGGTCGGCAAAAGTAGCGACGCTATTGATGATGACGGCGATCGCGGCCTCATCCACGGCCTGGGAGGACGCCGCCGAGACTGAATTTTGAGCCAGTGGGAGGGATGGGGCGCGAACCATCACAGGCAGAGCATTCATGGCCAGGGCGATTGCCAATGCGCCAGTAAACAGAGGTTTCATCACAAACTCCTAAAAAAGTACATCAAAGTCAGCTCGGGTTAAGCTTTGCCTCCATCTTTCATAAAAGTCAGGGACGCATTCCCCTCTCTTGGAGGGGAATACCTGATACACACAAGTTGCGTGAATTGTCATGGCCAGTCTACTCGCCCCCTACATCCCCCAATTCTGGGGGACTGTGAACTCCGGCTCCCCCCAAAGTTGGGGGGATGAAGGGGGACCAATGCAGGATTTTATGGTCTTACAGAGATGTGCATAAGCCGTAGCTTGGAGGGGCTGAGGGGTGGGTTTTTCAACAATTTTCAGTCCCATTCAGCTCCCCCTGCCCTGCGGGCACCCCTCCGTGGAAGGGATTGGGGTAACTGGTTGGCTGAAAGTCGTGATCCCGAATTCACGTTGGATTAAGGTACAGGGTTAAGCGAGCTGACCATCGGTCACGTCCAAATCCATGCCATTGATGGCAGTCGCTTCTGACGACGCGAGAAACATGACTGCCCTAGCCATTTCGTCCGTCGTCATGATGCGGGGCGTGACAAAGTTGGGGGCCATTTGCTCATAGGTCAGTCCTTGATACTCGAAAGAACGCCGCAGCATCGGCGTATCCACCGCCAATGGCGAAATAGAATTAATCCGAATGTTGTGCTTCGCATTGGCGGTTGCAGCGGCTTTCGTGAGGCCAATCACGCCGTGTTTGCTGGCGTTGTAGTGAGGAGTATTGGCAAACCCACGATGCCCCGCCACGGAGGCCATGTTGATGATGATGCCGCTGCCCTGCTCAATCATCACGGGTAGCTCATAGCGCATGGCATAGAACACACCATCCAGATTCGTGGCCATCATGGCGCGATAGTTATCGAGATCCATGTCCTGAATCTCTACCGGCGTCATAAAAATACCGGCATTGTTAAAGGCAATATCCAAGCGGCCATGCTGTTCCAGGGTGGCCTGCACCAATTGTTCCACCTGCTGCGGGTCGCGCACATCGGACTGGATGTAGGTGGCGTCTCCCCCCGCATCACGAATTTGGCTTTCTACCTGTTGCCCTAGTTGGGCGCGGCGACCATTAAAGACGACCTTGGCTCCTTCGCTGGCAAAGGCTTTCGCCGTGGTCTCGCCAATGCCGGAGGTCGCCCCCGTAATCAACACCACTTGGTCGGCAAATCGACCCGCAGGATTGGCGGCGCTGGTTTCGAATTCGGGTGGATTCAGCGTATTCGCGTTCGCTTGACCGGCAGAGACTGCGGCAGCGAGTCCGGCGGCGGCTAGGGAACCGGTCACTAAGACGTTACGGCGATTAATCATTGACATGGTTATATGCGGTTGAAAAAACGATGCTCAATTGAGCGCAGTGAAGACAACATCAAGCAATCCAGAACTGGCGCAGCGTTATCCCTTGCGGGTCTCTCCCTCATGCTGGGAAGGCCAGATGCCATGCCCCTCAAACTGGGAGCTGTCAGGGGATGATGTGCGTCTATCCTCAAACCTTCAAGACTCTACGGGTGAGAAGGATACGCAGGCTAGGAAGATATTGCTATCTGGCTAACATAATTGCCGGGCGTGGCGCCGACTTGACGTTTGAAGTGGTAGCCAAAATGGCTTTGGTCATAGAAACCAGTCATCGTCGCGACCGTCGCGATGGGGAGCCCCTGGGCCAACAGTCGTCGGGCCTGGGCAATGCGCAGTTGGGTTTGGTAAACACTGGGGGAGACACCGACTGTTTTGCCAAACACGCGACAGAAGTGAAAGCGGCTCAGACCGGAGATCGCCGCTAGCGCTTCCAAAGAAATATCGTGAGCGTAATCGGTATGGAGATAGTCGCGGGCGAGATCGACGGCGGCGGGGACTGCAGGAGTAGCGGCCATGGGCGATCGCGACTCGGCATGCTGCCCAATCACATAGCTCAAAAAATCCCAAAGTGCCGTATCGCGGGCGAGTTGCGCCGTCGGTTGATGAATCACGGCTTGCAGAGCCAGATACAAGCGGTTGGCCATGGGGTCAGTGATCACCGTCTCCGGAAAAAACGGCATTCCGGTCGGTTGAGGAGACACTTCAGCCGCTACTCGCTGTAACCACTCTGGTGCGATATGGGCCATGCCAAAGTGAGCGGGTGTGGGCAAGAACGTGCGATCGCTCGGCGCATGCACTTCACCCGAATGAATAATGCTCAAACGCCCTGTGGGAATAACGTGGCGCGCCCCGCGATAGGCGTATTCCCCTTGGCAGTCAAAGCTCAGGCCAAACTGATATTCGGCATGGGCATGTTTCGGCAGGGGTTCGACGGCACCGGGAGTATACCCATAGTGCTCTAGCAGCACACCGTCCGCTTCCCAAACTTCAACCGAGATTTTGGCGGCTTTTGTCGGCATCATGCACACCATGAGCGCAGGCAGTGATGAAAAGAGGCGAAGAGCGCACCGCTACGGCTTTTCTGCACACACCTGTATAGCATCTATTCGCTGTGGCCATTGCGGTACAGGTCTGCAGCATCGATCAAGTTGCCTCCGCCTCTTATTGGTATCAAAAAGCTGGCCAGCCAGCAATGCTCAAGAGGCTGGGGATAAGTCCAGTCAAGCGATCGCTTACATCACTCTGAGTTTGGCGATCACAGGACGGTGGTCAGAGACACCGGCAGGCGGTGTTGCCACCTGATCAACGCTGACACTTTGACTCACAAAAATATGATCGATGGGAATTTTGAGCATGTTTTTGGTCTGATCAAGGGGAGAAAGCGATCGCCCCAAATCGTTGTAAAACCAAGTCGGATGCAGGCCATGCCCTAAATTCACGCTACGGAGTTTTGACTGCTGGATGAAGTCGCGAAAATAAATTGACCAAGAGACCAGGTTGAAATCACCCATGATGACAGTTGGCAACTGTTGCTGCTGCTGCGCTCCATAGGCGGCCAGTGCGGCCATGGCTTCATTGCGGTGAATGAAGTTGTACATCGAGACCGGCGCGAGGGGATGCGCAACGACCACTCGGATGGCTTTACCATTCACATCCACCACTGCGAAAAGACTGTGATAGAGCGTGTCCAGATTCTCCGTCGTCGCTTCGGCGATCGGGTAGCGGCTAAACAAACTCAACCCACCCCCCGTCGCTCGATAGTAATGGGGATACAGGTCTTGCACGTTGTCGCGCAGTTCGGCGGCTTGCTCTTTAAAGGGTTCCACCAGCCCAAAGACATCGACGGGGTGTGATCGCACCAGCTCCGTCACGGCGGCGGTATCCCATAGCTGGTAGTTGACGTTGTAAGTCATCACCGTCAGGGGAATGCCACCGGTTCTCGCATCTCGGAGCCTGGGGACGTACCAACTGCCGAGGGTGCTGACATAAATCCCTAACGCCAGCGCCAACACGACCATCAGTTGGCGACGACGCCGTCCCCCTTTGGATAACAGCAAAGCCAATAGCAGCGCCAGGGTAAACAGGGCAAACCAGAGGTAGCCCGCACCGATAATCTCAAAGAGCCATAGCTTGTACCACCCACCGGGAGTAAAGCTCAATAGCAGCAGGGTCAATGCGATCGGCCAGAGCAAGATACTGAGGAACATGCCATCTCTCCTCTGAAATTTTCCGCCCACCAACCCTCTTCAAGGCGAGGTCTCCCGATTCCTGACTCGTGATCGTCATCAGGGGCAATCGGCAGCAAGACACCCTTCTGAATCTCCCATCAACCTTGAAAGTGCAGGGGAGCCGAGGGGCAGGGGAGCCAGATCTATAGCCTGATTTCAGAAGCCTGATTTCAGAGCATCACCTGAAAATAGCGCCAAGAATCCCGGTTGCTGTCGGAGAAAACCTGTGTCGGAGAAAACCTGTGTCGGAGAAAACCTGTGATGGACTGGTCATACCCAAGAACCCGGGATTCTGAAAGCTTCGTGTCATCATTTGGAGGGCCGCGATCGCGTCATGCACTGTTGCGCTAAAACATAGATCATGGTGTCTATTGGAGAATTGGCCACCGACGAGTCATCACGAAGAAACTGGAGATCTGGCGACCCATTTTTATCCTTTGGGGGTGTCACCATCGCGTGATAGACAATGGGTATAGCGCCCAAAACCCGGCTCAACTACATTCGTCATGCCGATTGTCCAGGTTTGGCAATGCCAAACCTGAACTGGCGATGGAGCGCTTGGTACTGCAACTGTGACAAAGGCAGCACCTACCCAACTGCCTCGGTGGCCCTGGACGGCTCGACCTTGGCATCCTTTGATTGGCGGGTGAGCAGATAGATTAAGGGTCCAAATGAGCCCGTTGCCAACGTAATCACAATCCAAAGCCAGGGATTACGCCCAGTGGCGGTGGCGTCCTGCCAGATCCACACCATAACGAGACTCAAGGCGATCACTAAGTCGGCGAAGACTTGACCGGCTCCAAAGCTCTGAAAGTGCGGCGCAAGAATACCCCAATAGCCATGCTGCCAAAGGGCAATGGCGCTGAGGGCACCGAACAGAATGAGCGTGACGATGAGTAAACTGCGTTGCATGAGTAAACCTCTCAACGAATGGTAGGTTCAGTATTGAGCGTTTAGGTTATGCTCGCAATTACCTCAGAGGTAATGAAATGGGCGATCGCCTTCGTTGTTTACTGCCACCAGTTCGATGTCTACCGAAAGCTTGCCCGACACGTTGAAACAGGTGCGTAAAGCCCGGCGGCTGAGTCAGCTAGAGCTGTCACTTCGCCTCAATGTCTCGCAGCGGCACATCAGTTTTGTCGAAAGCGGTCGCGCTCGGCCGAGTCGCGAGCTGCTGCTGGCGTGGTTGCAAGCGTTGGAAACACCGCTAGTCGTCCGTAATGAAGCTCTGCTGCAGGCCGGCTATGCTCCGGTTTATGGCACTGCGCAGTTAGATGACCCGGCACTGGCGCAGGTCAACGAGGCACTGCAGCAACTGCTATTTGCCCATGACCCCATGCCCGCATTGGTCATCGACGCGCAGTGGAATTTGCTGCGCCTCAATC
>ERZ1740065.508-NODE-508-length-20948-cov-11.688891_pt1 | contig 20948 bp, 19 predicted proteins | sample MGYA00581738_ERZ1740065 | MGnify/ENA primary metagenome ERZ1740065 (study PRJEB43018, sample SAMN04849749) | marine metagenome | isolation source: floating plastic debris | place: Pacific Ocean | collected 2008-09-01 | study: EMG produced TPA metagenomics...
GCGCTGTTCTGGTTTCGCCTCCCCCCCCCCCCCCCCCGCCCCCTACAGACGGACGGACGGGATGGACGGATAGATGGGATGGATGGATGGATGGACAGATGGACGGACAGATAGATATACTTTATTACTTAAGTATGATGAATAAATAATCAATGTAGCACCTGACATGATAATAATAATAACAAGAACAGTAATAATAATAATAATAATTATTATTATTATGCATGAACTTGTTCAAGAAACAAGTGTAACCCAGAATTTAATAGAAATTAGGAATTCCCTCAAAATGAGAAGCAGTCGTCTGCCCATCTGTAGCCCAGATTACTATGATAAATGTGACTATAATGAAGTTCTATTTACAGTGTTTATAACGAGTTGTTCAGCAACGTTATAAAATATCAATTTTAGTTATATGGGCATTATTAAGCCTATATGTCACTCATCCCAATCCATTACGATCAGTGTCTTTTTGCTTTTACTTAAAACACTTATACTTGAGGCCGCGATAATGACGACGATTATGGAACTCAGCCGAGCATTTGATCATCAATCTATAAAGTTGGGAGTTGTATGCTCTTTCTCTGAGGTAGGTTACCATTAATCGTGATTCGGTCATCGTATGGCAGGTCCTCATCATTCTTCTTCCATTCGATCTTAGCTGGTGGAAAACCCTCTACATCACATGTCAGAGACAACTTCTCGCCTTCCTTGTACGTATTGAAATGCTCCTTCATTGTCACGTGTAGGGACTCTACTCAAAGAATAAAAATTTAAGAAAATTGGATAAAATGCAGAATTGAATGGATCAGTTTTATTGAACCTTGATTCAAACAAATAATCAAAAATTGAAAAAGATTGAAAAAAATGCAGAATAGAAGCAGACTGAGATTATCAGAACTTACCTTTGATCTCCAGAACAAGTGTCTTTGAGGCAGAATTCACACGATTCCTGGCGATGCACACGTAGTCACCCATATCATCCGCGCGTACACTCATAACCGTCAGGGAGTTGTCTTCTCCTACATGATATTTGGCGCCATCCGTGACAACCTCCGCTTGGAATATCCACACTATTTCTGGCTTTGGACTGCCGACAACACGGCAGGGTAGAGTTGCATTTTCACCTCTCTTCGTTTCCACTGTAACTGGCCCATCTTTGATAGTCACACCCTCTGGTGGAGAGACGTAAGGATTAGACACGAGATGATGTAGACACTATTTCATCCTGTCTGACAGCCTTACGGTGCACGGTGAGAGTGAGATGTTCATACGCTGGATCTCCCACATCATTGAACGCTCTGCAGACATATTCGCCTCCATCGTCCTTCTCAACGTTACTAATACGCAGCGATCCATCTTCGGTGACAGAGAATCTGCTTTTACTGGACAGCAGTAGAGGTGACCTACGGGAGACCGGGAGTGTGAAGAATGCGGTTCAGGCGGTTAGGTTACACGCCTCCGGTTACTTACCTGTCTTTGTACCAAGCGATCTTTGGTTTGGGAACACCAAATGCGTTACACGGTAACATCACATTGCTTCCGGCATGCCTGACAAACTGTGAGCCAACGCCGTCGGGTCGGGTGATATAGGGAGCCACCTCTACAACAGGTAGGCACAGGTTACCTTGCTGCATGACATATAGTTACCTAGAACGGCTGATGGAACTATTTCTCTAGCACACTTAGAAGATAACTGGAGAGAGTGGGTTTGCTATTTGAATACGTAAAATAAGTTTGTGCTGCTGTATATAGAATCAGCTACTAGATTGTTACGCAGCACTTAGTAGTGGCTAATGAGAACCAGGAAGCTGTTCATTCCACTCAGTTCTTAGAACATCGATGGTCTCCTACAAATGCTACTGGTACATAGCTTCCTTGAGATTACTGAAAGCTTGCAAAATTATCACCTCTGGATGAGAGGATCTTTGTGATTATTTATCTCATGTCTGGTTGACACCTTTGCCTCAGTTCATAGCAAATTAATGATTTCATCATTATCAAGCTTGAATTCCAATGGGGGAGGGAGGGGTGGGACGTCAGTACGTCCATGGATTGGCGTGAATAAGCATCTGACAATCCCTCGATAACGGAACTATTCACTCAATGCTGCCAGTGTTTGCTTGAATGGAAACCAAATAATGGCAAGCAGTGATATCACCAGGCAGGTGCTCCTATGGGTCCATATTACGCTATGTGTCACGAAACCCCACCTGGGCACCCAGAGAGATCTTTGTCCTCGGCGGGAGTAACGCCATCAGGACAGCAGCCGTTCTCCAGTTCACTGCATGACACCGATTCGGGCTTCTGCTCTTCTCCATCTGAATAGTGAAGCAATCAATTGATTCATCAAGGGGTCAGTCTGGCTACTTTAAAGCAAGCTTGCAAGGAATTCTGGGTAACTTGATATTTTTGGTACACCAATTCAACTTATCGGTGCTACTCACAATAACATGCTCACTGGCAGCACTTTTTGAGATCAGTGTTCAAGTCACTGATGACAGTACAAGCACTGATGCTGCCATGATGGCTGTGCAGTGCAGTCAGCATGGATAAGTGTACCAGATATATCAGTTCATGAGTTTGTGCAGCAAATAGCGAGCCATTCCATCGCGCAAGATACACAAGCATGTACATGCAGGCAAGGAGTGAGCAAGCGTAGATGAGTCATACCGGAACTACTCGTCACGCAGGTAGCTTTTGTAGGCATGCAGGTAATATCAAACTCCTGGCATCTGACTCTCTGTATCAGGCATTTCGTACCGTTTACACAGTTAACTGTTTGGCAAGGGTTGTGGCATTTACAAGTTTGGCAGCCATTTTTGTCCAACTGGAAGCCATCTGGGCAGGAGTTGAAGCAGATCCTCTCCTCACAATCACTTCCTATGAACAACCGGTGTGCAATGAGAAACCTCCAAAACAATGACTCATTTCAGCACCAAAAATTCACTGTTTGATACGGCACTAGTGAAAGGTCTTTAAGGCTCTTGTCAAGTTTACAGGGAATTCTGGGAACTTTCAGAGACATCTGAAGAGACTAAATTTTTCACTTTGATGTCCGACTAGACTAGAAATTACTTTCGCTTTGATGACCAACTAAACTAAGAATCACTTTCACTTTGGGCAGGTTTATCACTAACCTGTACCTGCTCCTGCCATACATTGAGCTCTGCAGTCAGAGATACTGGCGAATCTGTTTCCGTTTCCGCCACATCCAGTGTAGATGAACTCTCTGCAGATGCCGCGCTTCTCGTCATAGTAGTAGTTAAACTCTTCTCCGTCGCAGTCGCCGACCGACAGTGGTTGCTCGCATACGTCAGTAGAGGTCAAGGTCACCGTAGATTGATCTGTTGATCAATAAAATCCAAACAAAACATGCAGATTTAAGACTAAGTTCCGTGAATCACTTCAGTGACAGGTGCTTGTTTTTCTATTTTTACCTTTGTTGATACTTGGGACAGCGGTGCTCATCTCTATTTGGAGTTGTGTTTCCTTGAGTGAAGAGGCCATATACCGCTGGCAGGCCACTTCGCACATGGCTCTAGTCTCGAATCTGTTGGCATTTCCGCCACAGCCCGAGTACATGAACCGCACGCACTTGGCAGTGTTAGAGTCGTATCTATACATAGCCACCTGCTCCTTACACTCGCCGTAGTCTTCTGGTAAGCTGCATATGGCTAAAATACAAACTGATACATCCAAACACAGTAATCGTATGAGCATTTGCTATGGCAAGAGGAAACTCTGTTTGGTTAGCATCAAGGAAATGGCTTGCAGTTGGAAAACCCAGGCTATAGTAAATTTAGATCTAGTCTTTCATCTAAAACTCCCATAAAATGGGAGACAAGTCCAGATACTAAGAATACATCAAAATATTTTCTCCTATTTTTAAATGTTTTAAACCTTATTAGTCAGTTAGTTTCACCAATAGTTACAAGGCCAGACTCAAGAAATTTTCAGACAGGCGCTCTTTCTATGACTACCAACCACACAACGCGGGAGAGCAAGTAACTAACACAGAGAGTTGAGTTATCAAGATACTTGGAAAGTACTGCAGAATTATCGTGAATGTTCACAATTTGAAAAATACGATTGCGAAAATTCCCACGGTTATATAGTGATCATAGTAGTTAGAAATATCCGTAAAAAAAATAAAATAATGCTCTCCAATGAAGTTTACGTGGAATAATTGGTCTGCAGATAATGAGTAGATGTGAAGCTACCAGGTATAATGTGAACATTGTCCGCAGAATGATGAGAGAGCCTGTTGCTCAAACACTCATATGAAGTTCTCACTCTACATGTTTCTAATACATCACCACTACTCACATGTGACGGAGCAGACGTCCTGACATTCAGCCTCACTCTGGAACCGGTTATTGTTGCCACCGCAGCCGTTGTAGATAAACTCCTGGCATGAACCTTCTCTCCTGTCGTAGAACCACCTCCAGCCTCGATTGTAGCCAGGATCTTTGCAGAGCTCGCCGGGATCGGCGTTCATGGAGCACTTATCTGCAACAGACCGATAACGGTCAGTTATAGACACCAGGACCAGTACATCCGTACTGTACTTTATTATTGGCATGGGGTTTGTGGGGGGAGTGGGTGTGAATACATTGATAATCATGATCGGAAGAAAAGAGTAGATAGCTTGTGAGATCTGTTTGTTGAAGAGCCTACATATGGAAAGATCTATTCAAATAGCCAATCACAAGTTATTTATATGGAGTGAAATGATGCTAAAAGCACACATTTTTATAGAAACTGTGACAAAACTTTAGAAAAAATGTGTTTTTGTGTTCCTTGCTGCCATTGTATACACAATCAATTGAACAGAGAAATATTTGTGAGTTTTAATTTTACGATCAACCGAAAATGACGGAAGTGCAAATATTTTCTTTTAACAGAAACTCCACGGATGTTCAAATGAAGAGTTGTGGTAAAGAAGTTCATGCTTTTGAATTGTAAAATATGCTCAAGCACTTCGCTTGGGACTTACTATATGACCTCGCTCTGTGACTTTGATATACGATCTCACTATATGATATCATTATGCAACCTTTATACATGACCTCATTATGTCACCTTGATATATGACCTCATTACATGACCTCGATATATGACCTCATTATGTCACCTTTATATATGACCACATATCTTTTTTTACACTTACTGAGTTTCTCCATGGTGAGTTTAGTTGTTGGCGTCCGTTTGTTCTCACCACCTTGACCACACCTACTCAGACAGGCGCTCTCAGTCAGGAATCGGTTCTTGTTGCCGCCACAGCCTCCATAGATGAACTGCTGGCAGACGCTGGCCGCCGGATTGAAGTACCATTTGGGTATGTAAGCCAGACACGGCCCCATCTCAGATGGCTGCTGACAGATATCTGTAAACACGAAGACTGAGGTAGCCGCTTACGAACGATCATATTGTACTCGGTTAGAATTAATATATAAGTAAGGTTGGACAACTCCAAAATAAAATAACCTTCGGAACATTGACACATTATAAGATTTAAACTGTGTCCCTGACCTTTAATGGATGCAGGATTTCTCAAAATTACAACAGGCCTGTCCAAATACTTAAAAATATAGTAATTTTCAAGAATGGAAATCTTTGCTGACGGTTTGGAGATATTCCATCTTCAAAATTTGAGATTAGTTACCGCATTAGCTAAATTTGTGGGGTTTTGAATGCCTATACGTGATTGGTTAGTTCAATATTGATGAGTTAAGTTAAACTATGCGCCAATCATAACGAGCTAAACCCATCTATCTGCCAATAACAATTCGAGGAGAGCGGGTTTACCAGACTTCTACGGTAGAAAATACTGAGATCTCCAGACTAGTGAATCAGCCTGGTTAATACATACGCTACTGATGGTATCGATAGTAAAATATCATACAAACAATATGAGAAAATCATGAAAACAACAAGATAAATGAGTGAATATAATAATAATAATAATAATAATCACCTCTCTCCTCCACAGGTTTACATTTCTTCTCACAGTCGTTCAAGGTCACAAAGTTGTTCATGTTGCCTCGGCAACCACCGTAGGCGAACTGCGCACACCTACCGGTTGCGGCGTTGTATGCCCACCTGGGGTGAGCTGATCGACAGGGACCAGAGTCCTGAGGGCTTTTACAAACGTCTATAATGAAGGAATACAGTGCGATGGTGATAGAGCATATCTTACTAAGTTAGTATTGGAGTCATCTCCCCATGTTACCTGTAAGTGAGGGTTTCGGAGCGCACATTCGACGACACTGCTCTTTACTGGCGAACCTATTCGCATTGCCGCCACAGCCACCATATTTGAATTCCTTACACTCTCCAGTTGCTGCATGGAAGAAGTAAGCTGACAGACTGGCCTCACAGTCTCCGACCTCAGATGGTAGGAGGCAGATATCTGTGTGAAGGAAGACAGAGATATCAGTCTATAGTATGTCTACTCATCTGCCATTACATAAGTCGCTATCAACCATAGAGGAGGTGTGAGTCCCTCTATCTCTCTCTCCGCCTCTCTCGACCTCTCCCTATCTCCTCCACTCCCTGTCTCCCGCTTTCTTTCCCTACCTCTCTCCCTCTCTCTTCACCCTATCTCCCTTGTTCTCACTCTCTCCTGCTCTCTTCTTCTTATCTCCCTCATTCCCACTGATTGCCGCTCTCTTCCTCATTGGAAGTAGGGGAAAGTGAAGGTAGGAGAGGGGGAAATCTCAGTTAAAATAATTGATATACACTCAGTCTGTACATTTACCTTCTGGTAGAGTTGCTTCCATCTGACATCTATTCAGACAGTCTCCTCTTGTCAGGAAGTTATTCCTGTTACCATGACAACCTCCATACAGAAACTGGATGCAAGTGTTGGAGGTCGCATCGAATGTCCACCTGGTAATGGATCCGGGGCACGGTCCTCTCTCTTCCGGCAATCGGCAAATGGAGGAACCGCCAACTAAAATTATTACTTCGGAGAATCAGAAATCTTTCTATCTCCATACCAAAAGCCGAATAGAGAAATGAACACCTGAAAGAAACTCCATTTGAAAATCTCTGCATTGCGAAGCTGCATGAAGGCACATCAAAGGAAAGAAAACTCTACGCATAACATCATTACCATTTTATTAGTGGATTTCATAAAACAGGAATGTAAGAATCTACGAGACACGTACAGCAAGAATGTAAGAATCTACGAGACACGTACAGCAGGAGTGGAAGAATCTACGAGACACGTACAGCAGGAGTGGAAGAATCTACTAGACACATACAGCAAGAGTCTTTTCCACAGCAGCAACAACTTTTAATAATTCCATGCTTCATCACAACTAGATCGCCTCAAAAGAACAGATTATTCCTATTGGCCAATGCTAACTAGGTCATGCGATTCACGCTCTCTGAGTACGGCCGTGTGGCAATCAACACTCGCTCACTCATCCACTCGCCACAATCGCTCCTTGCACTCGCTCTCGTGTGGCGGAGCCCATACCTGTCAGGCTGAAAATACTGGAGGTTCTGTTTTTCTGAACTTTGAGAAGCCATAGCTCGAAACCCCGACCCCCTACAGCTAGGATTCTGTCCTATTAGAGTTCAACTCAGCAAGATCTAACTGGTGAGCTACAGGAGAACATTAGAAAACCATTAATAGCAATTTAAACCCTAAATTCCGGCACCTAAAATATGGGAGTCTTCTGGGAAATATGGGAGACTTGACAGGTATGGCGGGGCCTTTAACGCACAGTGAGTGGAAATTCTATATCAATTAGCTGGACTGCTCAGATATCTCATTGCTTGGAATGCATTATTCCCAGAATGCTTCCACTCCAAGTGATTGTATCGGCACATAATGGCACACCCAATTTTTGACAAAATTACCAGAAGTTTCCCAGTTCTAATAGAAGTCGCCTTTTTCTTGCCGTTTTTCAAAATTTATCATCAGTAAATAGATTGTCAAGAACGCACAGAACATCAAAGATACGAATATTCTTTATCTTAGGTTTCGTTTTTATTCTAGGTTTTACTTTTACTGCATTAGATAGCGCTGCTCACCTTTTTCATATCGAGGAGCACAACTTTGTTCGCAGGCTGTTTGACTCTCAAAGTTGTTGTCATTTCCTCCACACCCGCTGAACACGAACGGTTTACAGGTTCCCTCCACCGGGTCGTAGGAGTATCTGGTAATTGTGTCAGCGCATGACCCAGTTACGGTGGGTAGCATACAGACGTCTGCTGCAATAAGAAATGTACAGAATCTGCTTTAAACTGCATAGTCAGATGGTGTCGGGTGAGACATCATTGTGGTGTGGAAAGGCTGGGTAACTGTCTATTTCCTAGCCAACAACTTCTTCGTAAACAAGAAGTCTTTAGAATTCGTAAGTTTTCTTAGTTTTTCTCAAGTCAAGTCAAGTCAAGTTCTTAGAAGTCTTAAAATACTTTTTCTAATACTTGTTGAGAATTACCGAAGAACTCTTCAAGAACTTCCAGGGCGGGTTAATAGACAAATACCAAAGACTGGCATTGGAGGATTTGGCATATGCATTGAATATTTTTTCAAAAGATGAAACTTCCATTAGCTGGAAATTGACCAATCAGATATCGTTTACAACGTGATTAACCAAGGATGTATTGCTGCTCATTCATACAAGTTTTATAGCTCTAGAACTGCTATGATCTGAAGCTGTGTAGCTTTAGGCCTCAATTTCTGAAGAAAATAAATGTAGCAACTCAATGAAAGTCTATCTTGTCAGTGATGAATAAAAAGAGAGAAATAATGTGACAGACAAAGAGTTAAACATTGCGTTTGCCGATAAGCTAAAATGTGAACATTTGATACTTTTAACATCAAATATTCCATTGAATCAACTTTGTACTTTTGCAGTAATTTGATGCCAGTGAGAACAGGCATCAGCAACAGGTAGCAACAGGTACAACAGGTAACAACAGGTACAACAGGTAACAACAGGTACAACAGGTACAACAGGTAGCAACAGGTAGCAACAGGTAACGACAGGTACGACAGGTACGACAGGTAACAACAGGTACGATAGGTAACAACAGGTAACAACCACATTTTCCTACCTGGATTCTTTTCAGCCATTAGCATGACCGAGCAGGACTTCTTGCATTCCTCCTCCGACTCGAATCGGTTCCTGTTACCGCCACAACCTCCGTAGATAAACTGTCGGCAGGATTTGGTCTCGGCATCGAAGGCCCATCTCTGCTGAGAGCCGTAGCACTCTCCTGCATCCGGCTTCATCAAACACACTTCTGTAACCATTGTTACAAACCCGTGACACTTTGTAATGCTATCAATGGTGACAAACCTTGACAACTCTACGGTCTTTCTTATGGAACTATGAGCCTTTGGAGTTGTTGCCTATTTCCCCACCCATAATTTCTTCAAAAACAAAATTTCGTAAGACTTCTCAAGATTTCTTCTGAATTGTTGAAAAATTCTTGAGAATTTTGAAAAAATTTCAGAGTGGAGAAATAGGCAATTACCGTCTTTGGTTTTACAACATAAACCAGTTACACAAACGGAACATCTACTGACTGCCATCAGAAACGATTAGAACCTCAACATGTTCAAAGTTCAAACCGATAAAGTGGCTGCAAGTCATCAAGCATAAGTTGAAATCTATGATATTTCTTCCTATCAGAGGTGAGGATGCGTATCAGCAAAGCGTTGGGAGAAATTGAGCTGAAAATCAAATTCGATTTCAATCAAATTGAAAAGTGAAAAATAGGAAGTTCTGTAGACGTTGTGTGATGAGGATGTCGAAGTTTGATTACCCTTATGTGACATAGTCGCTCGGTGCGCGCACTGCTTCTTGCATGTCTGCTGTGACATAAATCTATTCCCGTTTCCTCCACATCCGCTGTAGTAGAACTGAGCGCAGGCTCCACTGGTGTCATCAAAATACCAGGACGGCACAAGTCCTAGACAGTTTCCTTCCTCCTTTTTCAGAGTGCAGACGTCTACAGGTTGACAAAAAATCATACCAGTCACATTCATATCTTACTCTGCGTAAGATCAACAAAATCATTCCGGGGTTGTGTCGGTGCTCAAATAAAGTTGGAGTAAACAGAGGCATGTCTAAGCATAGAAAGGGTCGCGAGAACGAACAAGAGTTTGGGTCTACTAGCTAGTAGCTTTGCTCGCGTGCATTTACCTTGTGCAAACAATTTTATGCCATCGCATTTGCCGACACACATATCATACGAATAGAAGTGGTTCGAATTCGCCCCACAACCAGAGTAAAGGAATTGTGCGCATTTGCCAGACGTTGCATCAAAATACCACCGTATGAGGACGTCGCGGCAATTGCCAACAACTTTTGGCAACAAGCACTGATCTGGAACAAGGCACTGACCGTTCAACTAGACGAAAACTTGACTGCAATAAGGATGAAGCATCTGAGGCTACGAGGAACGTTATTTACCTTTCTTGTCTCTTTCAGCTCCGCATCTGTTGTAACAATCTTCTGGTGTGGCAAACCGATTCTCGTTTCCATGACAACCTCCGTAAACAAACTCTTCGCACCTTCCAGATCGCCTGTCATACCACCAGCGATGGTGGCCGCCCTTACAAGGACCTTGAACTTTCGGCTGGCTGCACACGTCTGCAAGTTTTCATATAAATCGTTCAGTACAATCCTCCGTACTTTCGCATATACATGTCAAGGACATCTGAATGTCATATTCACCAAGTTGAGCTGCAGAGGCTTGACAGAACTGCTGACAGTCTAGTTCACTTTCGAAGTTATTGGTATTGCCCACGCAGCCACCATACTCAAACTGACGACAGGCGTTGGCCTCCTGGTCGAAGTACCATCTGGTGGACAGCATCTTGCACCTGCCAGGCACTGCCGGCAAGTAGCAGGCAGCTGCAGAATACAGTCACAATACTGGTAAATTACTCTGAAATCTGATGAAACCCAAACTTTTGTACAAATCTAGCTCACCAGTGCCTGGAGGCTTGACGCAGACGGACTCGCAATGATCTCTAGAGCCAAACCGGTTTGTGTTTCCCTCACAACCTCCGTACCAGAAGCGGCGGCATGACCCACTGGACATGTCAAAGTACCAGTTGACTGTGTAATTGTCGCACGAACCTGTGTCACTGGGCAGCTTGCACGAGGCTAGAACATAGGATCAAGGTCATATGAATCATAGATTGTGAGTTTCAATGCGAGCCTCTGATATTGTCTACTGGGTAGCATCAAAGTGGAAATGGGCGGAGTCAACGTGGAGAGGGGCGGAGTCATCGTGGAGAGAGGCAGATTCAAGGTGAAAATGGGCGGAGTCAAGCTGGAGAGTGGTGGAGTTAATGTGAAAATGGGCGGAGTCAAGGTGGAGAGGGGCGGAGTCAAGGTGATGCTCGAATGAAGTCTGATAGAGAACGGGATGAACTGAATCAAAATTGCGGGCCATGAGATAAACTCACTTGTAAAAATGAAAACTTACACCAACTATGATTGTTGTGTTTGGATAAACTACTATGGGTAGAAAAGTCACTAGCAGAAAGGGATGCGGATAACACCACAATGGTTTTGACACGGTAGTGTAACAAGCATCAACAGTAGATAGTACTCATCCATACCGGCGATAGCTGTGAGGTCAGGACAGCCCTCCATCTTGAATCCCCGAGCTGCTGTTGTCCCGTCGGCGCAGCAACCGAACTGAGAGCTTCGACAGTCTAAACCACTCATCGTAGTCGTAATCTAGAATCGAGCACAATTATAGTAAGATCTATAATTATTGCAATGATTTTGCGTCAGATCAGATCAATTTAAGTAAATAAAACTTTTCTGTCACTTCAAAGCAACATTGATTGTAATTCTGAATTGTTTGCATGGAACACTTTTTGCAATTAGGCACATAGTAAAAAGATATTTGCCGTCTTACATCTTTTGTAAATGTGTAGCGAGTGTGAGCCCGGAGTTGAGTTGGCGTTAGGAAGAGCATCCAGCCATTAACTACACTCATGGCTTCGATGGTATAAGGTATCAACCTGGCACCCGTTCAGGATATGGCGGTGAAAGGTGGAAAAAGGTGGGTATCTTTTGTAAATGTACTTCAACCTCATTCTGATACTATCACATGGAAAATAAACGTGCTTGATAGTATTAGACAGCTAGTGGCGGACAGTCTGATCACAAAAATTCTCAATTCGCAAAACTATTCTATTCTACGGTATTAAAATAGTACTAACAGGTGTATCTTTGTCTGTCACACTTTGATTCCACACATAAAAATTCAGAGATTTTATTGGATCACAACCGGGTGTCTTCTGCAGTGATGGCATCTGTTGTTACAGCAGTTCAAAATCCTCACCTGATCTGTATCACAGCCCTCAAAGTTGTCTCCCTCGGCTTCTGTCACGCCGTCGAGGCAGCAACCAAACTCGGTGATGTCACATGGCTGAGGGTCACCAGGGCAACCCAGATACTGCGGTCCAACTGCAGTTGTCTCTCCATTGGTGCAGCAACCCCACCTGGTGGAGGAGCAGGGATCGCCTGCACTTCCTGTTTCACAGCCAACCCCGTCAGGCCCAGACGCTGTTCTTCCATCCGGGCAGCAGCCGTACCTAAACATGGCAGGGAGAAAATAGCAGATTGGCAAATTAGCAGTTGGCATCATGCTACTCACTAAAGCAAAGAAAATGATACATAATTTGATTCTTAATTGACACCGTTTCAACCTTTAATATTCTCCTTAGTAAGAAGTACTCGTGTCATTTCCGTAAGTATGCAACTTCCCAAATACAAAATAAGCATAGGTAACAGCACTATGCTTGTCTCAAACCGAATACTGGTAGAGATTTCGGCTTTTATCTTTCTCCTGTCGATATTCGTGCATCAGCACGTGCGGGAGTGTGCGCGCGTGAGCGGGAGTGTGCGCGCGTGAGTGGGAGTGTGCTGGAGTGAGCGCTGATAACCGCGGGAGCCAGCGCGAAGGTCGACAGGAGAATGACAAAACCAAGATTTCTCCACAGGAATTACTATGAAGGTAAACAGTTGCCTGGTGAGTTGGCAGTATTCCTTGTTACACTCCTCTCCTTCACAATCGATGTGACTCAGCAGCTCTAAAAGTGACAACAATGCGCTGATGTATGACACGTATATGAGGTCGAAGGTCAAAGTTTGACGGTTGTACCGGCTGACCTTCAGGGTTGTAGTAGTAGATCGGTGACACTAAACTCTCGCTTCCGTCTGACATCTGAGCCGATATCCTGAAGTAGTAGACACTGCCTCGTCGCAACGCTAGCGTGTACTTCATGCCAATGACCATGAAACGCCTCCACAGCTCCATATCCTTCTTCTTATCGCCCTCAGTGAAGCTGTCAAAAACAGCAAGAAAGTCAGTTTGAGTTCTGTCATTCTGACTCTGATTTCTGTCACAGTGTGGGCGGAGTTTATCATAGTATGGTCTGAGCTACTCATAGCATGGGTGAAGTGAACTATAGCATAGGCAGAGACAACCACAGTATGGGCGGAGTTATGATAGTATGGGTGGAGTTTATCATAGTATGGGTGGAGTACGGACACAATATTGAACTAAGATGGCTGTGCACATGAAAATTCAGTTTCTCGAAGCTCAAAACTCGGGAAAAAATACCGGGAATTATCTATCCATGATAATTCTCGAAAACTCTTCAAGAATTGTTAGGAAGTCTTCAACAATTCTTACGACTACTTGTTTTTGAAGAAATTATGGGTGGGGAACTAGACAACTGCCAATATCTCTAGTAATGCATCACCAGAAAAGTCATCATGACAATTGTGACAATTTTAACATGTCACGTGACAGTCACCTGATCTGGTAACTCTCTACAATGTAGTCTTTGCTGCTGGCGGGTTTGTCCCACGACAGTTCAATGGCTACTCGGTCAGCAGCCACAGCGCCACGCTTGATCAGGAAGTTCTCTGGGGCAGGCGCCTGTCCAGTATGACTGACAGTGGAGGCAGCAGCGGGAGTACTGGTGTGCTGATGCTGTTTGTCAGTTGAAACCGACTAGAAGAAAGTTGGATCGCAATAGCGTGACATTTCTTATTTCATGTCAGTTTCTAATGACGGAAACTAGAATGAGAATGAGCTATCTTACCAAATCTTTAGTTGTGGTGGGTTTTGTTGTTGTGGTGGGTTTTGTTGTTGTGGTGGTTGTTTTCATAGTCGTTTTGGATTGAGATTTAGGTACCGCTGTTGTGGTTCCAGCATTCTCGGCTGTAAAGGGGGTCGGTATGGCAGCCTCAGGGCAGCCTTCACTACGAGGACCCGAGGCTGAGGTCAATCCGTCGTCACAGCAACCAAACTGACTGTCATAGCATCGGTCCACGTAGTCAAAGCTTACAGTGCCTGCAAATGTCACACATGCAGATCACACTATCAGTCGCGATTTAAATCAAAACGGAAAACTGTAGGAAATTCACAATGAGCGGACGATTCTCAAAGGATCACCAAGCTACCTATTTTTAACGTGGCTGTAAATGCAAATAACACAGCAACCCATCAGTTAGTATTAGATGCAAGTGTTGGTGATCGTCCAGTTCTCCTCATTAAGAGCGCTTGAAGAATTATTTCATGAATTCTTGAAGAAGTCTTAAGAGTTTTTATCTCGAGTAATTTTAGAGCGTGGAAGTAGAAAACTACCCAAGTGTTTTACAACATGTGGAATTGAGGAAGTCGGCCTCTTAAGTGTTTACAGTTTATCGGTACGTACTTACTTATTTACGGTATGTATTTACAGTTTATCATTACTTACTCTTGGAGATGTCGAAGACTATCGTCGGAGAAATGGGGCTCCGTGACATGCTGTTATAGGCCCGGACCTTGAAATACGTGGGGACGTCTGCCGGCACTTCAGTGACCAAACTATTCTCTCTGACGTCGCCGGACCGCCACAAGCTGACAGGCATAGACTCGTTGGGAGTGTAGTAAACCTAGAGATACACAGCAATATTAATCTCGATGTCTATGAGATCACCTGCTGTAAAACTATAGCGACATACGCTGTAGAGATCAATGACGTCGTCATTAGTAGGTGGCCGCCATGACACGTTCACTCTGATTGTCTTGCCCAGATCTTCCAGCGCCATTACGAGTAAATCACGTGGATATGACGTTAGACTCCCATTGTTCCTCGGGCAGCCATCTTGGTTTGGTCCAAGGGCAGTGGTTACCTTGTCTTCACAACAGCCGTAGCTACAACCGAGACACCAAGGTGTTATAAATGAAGAGAACAGGGTTATCAGAACAAACAGACAGACGAATGCTGAGGAATGACGTTGTGAGTGACATGGCCACTACCTGGTTTCAGAGCAAGATAAAGCCTGCTGGGTGGTGGTACTAGTGGTGGACGGTGTCATGGTTTCTGAAGATGTTGTCAGTTGCTTTGTTGTGGTGGTTGTTCTGGCTATGACCGAGGAAGTGAGCTTCGTCGTTTTCTGAGTCTTCTCAGGAACAAAAGTCACAGGGTCAGTTTCCAGCGGCAGGTCTGTCGATCCATAGAAATATTGCGACGATCCAAACGTCGGTAGATCGGATGTGAAGAGCCGTGGAGTGGTCTCAAGCACTGGCGTGCTCGGCACTGTGTCCTTTATCTCTGTTGAAGCAGTAGGGTAGTTCAAGTTTACAAATCTCTTACATTTCATGGCCTTAACTGTTTCCAGGTCCGTCAGCCTGTATATATCTGACAGATGCTTATCAGAACAAATACAGGTTGCATAATAAAGCTAGTAATGTTAACAAAAACAATAATACTGTAAATATGGTAATTATAACGAGGTTCTATTTATAGCGTTTATAACTAGTTGCTCAGCAACGTTATCAAAACATTAGTTTAAGCTTTATGGAGCTTAGTAAACCTATATGCCACGCATCCCAATCCGTTACCGTGACGACCAGTGTAATTTTCTCTCACTTAAAACTGCTATAATTTAGGCTGCAATCAATGCCACGTTTACAATAATGATAGTAATAACAATAATAATAACAATAATAATATCATAATAACAACATAATCAACATAAACAACATAATCATTTAGTGATTTTAGAATTTTTGCGATCGAGCCGTCTATTGCTAATTGGCAAATATTTTCGAGACACATTTATTTTTATGCCATTATATAATTTAAACTGGAAAATTATCGCGAGAAGAAATAAATGCCTCAATTTTGATTTGCTATAATCACAAATAATGCTTTCGCAATATTTTTGTGGGATCAAACTGAACTCGATATTAGATTACCAGCCATTGCCAGTTTTATAAAGGTTATTTGATGGTTAGTGAGTGGTGGGAGTGGTAAATCATATTTCTCAGATGTGGAGAGTATGAATTTTGAGTGGAAAACATCTGAAGTTCTCACCCACTGAGTCAACAATCACTAGACATGACTTACTGGAATTTGCATTTATTTTACAGCGCAAATAATTTAAGATTTGTAAAGCTCAGTTAAAATGGCCATTATTTTTAATTTAAATTACATTCCGGTCTAGAGTATAACCAATGCTGAACTAGGAATGCACAAATTGTAAGATCGCAAAAATTTTACAACATGCTAAAATGCAAATATTGTTCACGCATAAAAATTCAATTCTACCGTAATAATAACTATTATTGCAATAACGAGCATAGCAAGAACTATGATAGCAATCAATGATAGAAATAAGACAGATATCAGTAGAATAATTAAGCTTCTAGAGGAAATGAAATGTTTACGGACGCCATCAAAAAGATCTCCGTTTGACAGTATACTTGCATTCAAAAGGTGCCGAAATACTAGTTGCTCTTATTCTAGTATTTGACTTAATAAGGGCATGATGCTTCGAGTTTCTAACAGTACAACCAGCTAAGGCAATGCTTCATCGGCATTACCAGGTACAACCAGGAAATAAATGACTAGGAACATAGCTTCTTCTCACTTTCAATTCATATGACTCTACGGTAACTAATAGCGATGCAAAGCGATAACACTAAACACTAAAGTTAGTTGAAATTGAAGTTTAAGTGATGTCATGTGTATGAAGTACATGAATTTAATTCTCACCATTGACTCGTATTTCCACGGTGGTAGACTGAACCTCTCCCGAAGCGTCTATTTTTGCCTCACAGATGTACCTTCCCTCATCACTCTTAGATATGGACTTGACAGTCAGCTGTGACACAATTCCTTCGGGCAACATCTGCAAACACAAGGTCATCACGAGGTCATCACGGGGTCATCACAAAGTCGTGGTTATAATGTGTTTTAGCAAGGAGGCCCTTCTCCACTCTATGCTAATTCATCTCTTTCTTTTGAAAACATTTACTACTATATTTACGGACACTAGTGGCAAAGAGCAAACAGTTGCTAACATGCTAGTTGCAATTGTCATCACGCACTAGTTATCTCCATGCCGACCTCAATGATAAAATTATTATGAACAAAGTTTACTGCTCTCAGATTCTTTTTCATCACAACCAGTCTTTACTTGTACTCATAAATGTATTTCCTCACATTATATTATACATTATATATTGGTATAATTATTATTATTATCATCATTATTTATTATTATTATTATTATTATTGGCATTATAGTACGCATGTTATGCTACGCTATTCTTCATCCATGGGAAAATCCCTACATTTCTGGACCCTTCGATGTGTTTTACAAGCCTTTTCAGATTTAGGAAGGCCAGGAGCTTCTTCCACTACCAGTACAGCATAAACAGTCTCAAATTGTAAAGGTTTAACTGATTATGTTTGTTAAATTTTACTCGTGGTTGGAAAAAATGGTATAAAATTGGTCTGGAAGCAAAATATATACCAAAGCCTGTAGGTCTATTACCAAAAACTCTTGCCTGTAATGGCGCAATGCTTTCATTGCAAAAGGAATACTAAGACGGAAAACCCTCATGCCCATAGAATCTCCCAGGATGCAAAAAGAGTAGCTAAACAATACTTAGGAATGAGGCTTCAAATTTTTCAAGGCATTTTCCAAAGATTTATCAGTGTGTTCCAGATCACTGAGGAATTACTCCGGGAGTTTTCTCGGACATTGAACAGACAACTCCTTCAGAACTGCTTCAGGAGCCGTGATTGTGCTTTGTCAATTCTAACTGACGATGTTTGCACGTATTTTATTACACATATACCTCATGGTTTGCACCGAGACGCCATATTATTGGTGAGAATTTATGAGAGAAGATTCTGAGGTGTCATGCTTTGACACTCCATTACAACTAATACTCACCTGCTCATCTTCGCTCAAGATCTTTGCTTCATCAGAACTGGAGGCGCCGCGAGAGATGAACTTCCAGACGATGGTGTGACTCTCCTCAGGTAATTGACACATCAACTGCACTTCCGCTCCGTACTCCACAGTTATATAGTCTGGGAGTAAACGGTTTTATGTGTCACTATGGGTCAGTGCCAGCGTCAGTTTCTACTGACTTATTTAAGCTGGTATCTCTCTGATGGTAGTATTTAGACTAGTGCAGCGTTTGGAGCACTGCCACAACGAAACATACCAATAGAACGTAAGGTACTGATGGTGTTGACAGCCCTCGGCGCCACTTGAAGCAGTGTGTGAGTGCCACTGTTATGAGTGAGAATATGTGAAGCGGATATTTCATTGCACCGTATCCAACGGTATACCATGCCTAATATAGTGTACTTCCTAGGCTAAGATCATGAAATAAATGACAATACTAGTGTAGAGTACACGGTCCATTGCACTCCTTGATATCAAAGCAGCTGTGTTTTGTCCTGATCACAGCTTAATAGTCAGCAAGGCCATTGCTTCCTTCGATTGTTTAGACAGGCTACTGCAGTAAAGCTGATTGCATTTACCTTGAGAAGGGGTCAGTTGACCAGACATGCAAGCTGATTCACAATCTTCGATGGTTCTGAACCTGTTACCATTTCCGCCACAACCGCTGTACACGAAGGTCTCGCACTGCGTTGTGGATGGGTTGTAATAGAACTGGAGTTCCTTCTCGTCACAATCACCGACGTCGAGCGACAGAGAGCAGACGTCTTCTATGATGGAGTATGCGGGTAGTGAGTCAAAGGTGTCACCAATCTACCTTATAATCCTTGTTACAATCAATCAATCAACCCACTCGAATCAGTACCAATGACAGACAGGCAGACAGAGAGACAGGCAGACAAGCAACATTTTAAACACACTTCCTGTGGTATGGATGCTATGACATAAGACCACAGCAGTTAGTCCGGGCCCACATCTTCCTGAAAATGTTTCTATGGAAACAAACTACAATCTACCTTCGCCCGGACAACCGGAGAAATCCTCTCTATCAGCAGCTGTGACTCCATCTGGACAGCATCCGAACTGGCTCTCCTCGCAGCTCGCTCCATCTACAGCTGCAGTTGTCTGAGCCAGAGTGCAGCCACCTAGAATAGATAGCAGTGTTAGGAGTGCTGGCTTCATCTCTCATGGCCCACAGCTGAATGAAGCTTAGATACAGAGTCTCTGCTGCTATAAGCATTCCCAGTTCAGCTACACTATGCCAGCTCTGTCGGCCCTAAGATGCTTTAATTAAAACTGTCTGAATTGGCGATTGGCCTTTTGTTCGAGACCACCCAATTTCACACTCGTTTGCTTTCGCGTTTATGTCGCTACTCTGCCAAACTCATTGAAATGAAAATACACTCCACTGTTACAGTTTGTTAGCGAAGCATTTGAGGAAAAGACAGTACCAAGTGCACTGCATTGTTTACAGACATTGGAAGGCATTCTATAAGCCGGGCTATTGGTTGTCAGCCCGCTTAGACCCACAGGGGGAATCGTCTGCACATTTCAATTTACCCGCAAACCTAGCTGTTATGATTCGTGTCATAATTGAACTGCTTGGCTGCAATCTCAGAGTACCTGAGGAGCACCCGTTAACACTGAATGAATCATGAGAATTATGCTGACCCTCCACTGTGTTACAGTCTGTATCGGCAGCGCTGCCGAGTTCAGAGTCCAAATCGTCCAGGTCGTCACACCCTGTCAGCATCGGCCCGGTAGCAGACGTTACGCCGTCAGGACAGCATCCAAAGTCTGACAGGAAACAGTCGTCATCATCAAAACAGAGCTCTTGATTCGGGCCGCCTGCTGGAAACACACCATCTGGACAGCAGCCAAACACTGTGTGCTGTAATAATGCAAAAATAACCCATGTAGTAGAGTATTAGATACTGCATATGTCATTACATAATACGTAATCTAATACGCATGTATTCGACATGGCATGTAGTAGATAGCATATGTATGGATATATTAGATATGGCGGACTTGCATGACTTTTTAGAACTTGACTGTAGTTTCCTTGGAGCCTTAGATATACAGAACTTTGAAAATTATCAGGGGAGGGGGGAGAATAAGAGTAGATTATCAATGAAGATCAATTCCAGAATATGTCGAATGCCACTTCAATAATAAACCAATTTAGGAAACAAAACAAGAGTGAGGATAAATAGACATTACATGAGACAGAGGAGGTTAGATAATACATTGATTGATAGATGCAAGCTATACTGACAACAATATATACTCAAATGATAGCGTGAGCTTCATACAGGGACTTCAGTGTCACCTTATGAAACAATCACTCCACCTCAATCTCAATGCAGCCAAGCATTGATAACAAAGTGGAATGGAGGACTTTGTGGTTAGAGGTCTTTGTTCTCAGCATTGCTGATTCATAGCATTTGAGCATACCGGCTCTAATACATGAATATCCAATGGAATAGAGGAAAAGAGGGAGATAGAGGGAGATAGAGGGAGATAGAGAGAGAGGGATAGAAGGGGTAGAGAGATAGAGGGAGATAGAGAGAGAGAGAGAGGAAGTGAGAGAGAGAGGAAGGGTGAACGAGCGAGAGGGAGAAAAAGAAAGTAGGAGTGAGAACGAAAATTGTAAATAGGAAAAATAGAGCTCCTATTTAGATAAGGTCTCAT
>ERZ1740065.509-NODE-509-length-20936-cov-12.508836_pt1 | contig 20936 bp, 12 predicted proteins | sample MGYA00581738_ERZ1740065 | MGnify/ENA primary metagenome ERZ1740065 (study PRJEB43018, sample SAMN04849749) | marine metagenome | isolation source: floating plastic debris | place: Pacific Ocean | collected 2008-09-01 | study: EMG produced TPA metagenomics...
TACAGTGTACAGTGTACAGTGTACAGTGTACAGTGTACAGTGTACAGTGTACAGTCAGATATCTGGAATGTTCCAGTTAACTCTGCACTGTACACACTTAGGTGTTGTCATCTGGTACTATATGAATGCAAATACCGAATTCCACTCAAACCAGGCAAAACGTACTACAATTCATTGGGACCTACAACTACAATTCTGTCAACAGTTGGGGATCAAGCTAGATCAAAGCCAACTGGTAACAATCAATGGATAGGTAAGCAGAAATTGGTGGCACATTCCCTCAAGGCACATGTTTAAAGGTGGATCCACACTACAACGATTCACCCGGCCGATCTGTACTGGCTGATAGCTAAGATTCGTACTGACCGACCAGGTCCTTTCACATTGACGCCCATAACTACCGGCGAGGGGGAAGGCTAGCCAGATATGCTTTCTGATTGGCTGCCGGGCTACTGATTGAGCTTTCAATCGTTCAAGAAGCAATCGCTGCCGATCAGCTGGTAGAGTGTTTCATTCGCCGAGAGTTCCTTTCACACTAGACTTTCAGTCGGCGGTACTGATCGGCGGCGGTACTGATCACCATAGTGTGAAATAGAAAACCAACAATAGCGACTCGGCTTTTGTAAATGAGACACACTGGTTTTCATTTCAAGTAGAATACTGCTGCTGGTGTTTATATTCTCACAAGACACGTTAGATCATTCGACTCATCCGAGCAAAGAGTCATGCGAGCAAAGAAGCCCCATGTGCTACTTAGTTTATATACAACTGATAGCCAATAAAATATCGGATTTAACTAGTAGAAAAGCAGAAGATTGTTTAAAGGCTCCATGAATCCGTTTCTGTCTGATAAATCTCGCCTCTGCATATAATAAGCTTTCCAATGATGTAACATAGCTTTACATGCTTTGCATATGAATCACCAGAATATTCCATACAGAAGTTCACAGGCTCCTCCAAACACTCGCATGAAGTATATAGCCAATTCACTGACATCACTGGATTGTTAGGGTCCGACACGATAGCGTTCTTATTCAATGTTATAGATGTTATAGATTACGAGTGCTGGGAGAATTACTGTCTTTGAAAAGAAAATTTTTGAATCTCAGTACTATAAAGTAGCAGCTAAATAGTTTAGATATCATTGTGCTGCATCCCAAGGCATTTTGTCTTTTCCAACTATCTTTCTTTAATATCCCAATCGATGTTTGTACTTCTTCGTAATAAAAGGTTCTTCCCCCCCCAAAAAAAAAATTATCAACGCTACGGAGCCACTCATGAATTATATGTGAATATAGCCGTAAGCTCAGTAGCACTAACAGCGAACCAACTGAAGCTTTTTGTTCCTTGCTGCTGCTGCATTCCAATGATGTGAGATAATCCATTATCTATTTCTATTTCTAATTGGTGAACTTCTGTATGAAATATTTCTGGTTATTCCTACGAAAACGAAGTAAAGCTATACATCATTCGCAAGCTTATTATGTGTAGAACCTGATTTATTAGAGAAAAGTCAACTCCTTCAGTCTTTAAGTAATACTGTATATGTAATAATAATTCGAGGCAAAAAAGCCTGTCGAGAAATAGATTGATGAGCAAAAATTGCAATCTTACACACGCCGAAATTGGCTGCATACCTTCTGAAAAATAAATGCTCAATCACAAATATTTTTACATATACAGTATTTTTACATATACAGTATTTTACATATACAGTATTTTTATTTCTCAACTTCTCAATGGTCAGTCTAGCCTGACACACACTGCCTCCCGAGGTAATGCAGTAATTATATAATACCAGCATCAATATTAGTGTAGTCTCGCTATTAATAAACATAACTACTCACAGTCATAATTACAATACATGATTAATAGCTTAGTGATGCTGAGCGGTCCTCACTATTTCGCTCACGACATCCAAAGCATCATAACACTTCTGCTATGAAAGAGTAACACCGCTGTCAGTGGTATACTCCCAATGATGCTGTAAATGTGGTAATTATAGGTGTGTTCTAAATATAGCGAAATGGCCATCTCATCAGATTTACAATTAATAGAACAGCAAAGCTGGTCACCATTACCACTGCTTGTTGATGCAGAATACGTTAAGTAAAATAAATATATAGATGTTCCGAGACTTGTGTAAAAATTACCAGGACTACAGTTGGGATCTCCAAGCACCTCAATCAATCAGGCAACAGAAGCTCTCAACTATTGATAGAAATCCCATGAAAAAGAGCAAGAGATGAATAAGTATATATTGATTAACGCCTAAAATCACATCAGGTCATTTCATGTTCTCTGTATTGCGTGCCGATGATGGGCTGGTAATCTACATGTGTTTCTACCAACAAGAATAAGCAGCATGCAAAACTTTTAATCCCATTCTAACTTCCACTGATTTATGGATCTGATACACAAACGGATAGAAAACTTTTCCACAAGAAAGCTACAGCTTGTACGTTACGGCATTACGTTATAACACGGCACATTCACTCATTCAACACCCAGAGCGTTTGTTTACTTTTTCTTACCGAAATGTCAAAAAACCGCAAGCCTAAATCTGATGTGAGCCTCTCTTGGCGCTTCTTTCTTGTTACCTTTTTGTTAACACACCAGCTTCTGATTATAGCTAGTGCTCTTTTGATTCCTTCATTTATAGAAAGCCATCTTTGAGGGGCGGGTTTCTAATAAAGCCCTGCCCCCCTCATTGGTTACGGCGTTAAATGGAGAAAACACGGTACATACAAGAGCTGATTCCGACACTGGTGATGAATGACATGTAGGATCGATCCTGGGTACCGCGGCCAAACCTCTTATGGTTACGGTCATAATGATTTGTGTCAAAACTGTGAAAGTAATCTCAAATGACTGTAGTTTACAAAGCATTTTCTCGGAATGTATGTCCTGCATGCGCAACAAGCTGCAATTTGATAATCATATCGATTTCCAGCTGTTTCTAAGGTTATATGGCATCAGGTGCTTTACCTGACATGAATGGTTCCTTCCTCGCTTGTTTTCACAATCGTCTGATCATCGCATGACGTTAGAAGCTTTAGAAAGTCTTCAACGCAGCAGGTCTCACTCAAAGCGATAACAGTCTGACAAACATGAATCATTAAATTCGATCACTGAATCAGTACCAGGTTTTTCATGTCCGGTAATAACAATGCTGGTAAAAACCAACTGTTGTAAGCAATAATGCAGTCTCACCACATAGTGCGGTGGTGACCTTTCTCCACCTATACTCCTCTTCTTGGACAGTATTTCCTCCCGCTTCGTTCGCCTTATCTGATTAGCCTGAGAAGAAAAGAAAATAGGTGTAACAAAACTCGTAGCATTGAACATCTCAATCAAACGTCGGTACGTTTCACTAAGTAAAACTTACTCTGTTACGTCTGGCTTTCTTACTCAATGCCAACTTGTCACGTCTGGAAGCCTGGACAATGTCAGTCTTTCCTAAGAAAACGATATGTATAAAATCAAAGTTGTACCGGTTGGTACTGGTTGTATGATGAAGGCGCAAGCACACCAGTTTGGTGCGACTAAGGAACCCCTACCTTTGTGAGCTTTTTCAAGTTGACCTTTAGTTCTATGTTTACCAGAATTGTGTCGTTTATTTTGCTGTTTCAATGGGCCAGGTCTATGGCGCTCCATTCTTCGAACCAGTGAGACACTGTTAATTCAAACGGAAAAGTATGACAACACTTCGACACTTACTTTTGCACATGCTTCATAGGCCTTGGATTGGTGTGCACAGGCAATAGGAATCTGACATCTTGGTGACGGTGATGGCAAAAAAGATTATATCAATACTTTTTATTGGATTTTAATGAATTTCAGCTTCTTTTTCCAGGTATAAATTTATATTAAATATTTTAATTAATGTCAACATTACCGACTTCCGTTACAACAATTGATGACTTTCTTCTCAATCGTAAACATCGTCGTAGGCGACATTTCGATTGTACCACCGAAGTAGCTCACACACTGTAGTCTTCCATCATTACTTGTGGTTAATTCTCCCGGGAAAGCCAATATGTCATTACCAATGCTACACGTTAGCTATATATGAACCCAGTTTTGTGACCCAAGAGTTATTTTTGCTGCTAATACATCGTAATGATGACTGTTCTGCCCGTGTTAGAACGCCTCACTTTCTCGCTTTCCTGTATCAGTCTCATCTCTTTTCAAATTCTGCAGCAACTCTCATTCGGTATTTCATATGCTACAAATGATGCTAGGATAGCTAGAGGTGTGCTGTACGAGACATACCCTGGATTAGTCCATTTCTGTGAGTATCACCACGGTCGCAACCAGTCTTCCTTCGTGTAGGCGTACGCTTCCTCATGTCCTATACATCCCCACAAGATTTGCACCGGAATTATACACTTACAGATGGCTATAATTGCAGGTGTAATATCTATTTTACTGAGCTTCCTCTTACTACGACCTGATACATTATCAAAAGGAAAGTTGCTGAGGAAAAATGAGAATGGTGCTTTCTATGCATTGGTGCTTCCAACTATCTTGCTCATGAGTCGTCAAGCAGTTCAAGGTTGTAGTTTTATGCACTCAATATAGTTCAGATTCATCAGTCAATATATGTACTCTTAGTTTTGAGGGGTGCATTGTATTTTGTTAGGTTATGACCTGCTGTTACTCATGTTGGAAGGATCATTGATCTTGCAGCTCTTGCTCTCCCTCGACTTCGCATCATTCAACTGCCATTCTATCTTTCTGACTTGTGGTACCCTTGGATTGGCTTTAGGAATTTTAGTCCTTAAAGCAGTTGGTTAGTACATAACTATATTATCGTGTATTTTTACACTGTCATGAGGAACAAAACTATTTATTTTATTTCAATCTTTGTCTTCTGTTTTAGGCGCGATGAGCTTTGCCTTCATCATTTCCATGGTGCTGCTTCATTGTCACCTGTTTCATAAAACGTTCACTCTATTTCCCCGCACTTTCTCCCTGGGGGAAGGATTGGTGGTTTGTCAAGCCGTATCTACCTCAGTGTTTCAAGCGGCCATAACCCTACTGCAGTGGTTGGTATGATGAAATGATTTCTGGCTCTGTCACTAAATAATCTGTGTCATGTCACGGTAGGGTGTCACGGTACCCAGGCGATTGTAGAGAAGCATGCTCTGAGAGGATGTAAGCTGAGCTTATTATAATCCAGCGGATCCCCTCGTAACTTGTATCCCCTTGTAACTTAAATCCGCAAACACACCTCCGGCATCTGATTCCTCCCGTCTGATTTATTCCGATCTCTGTAGAATGCCCTGTCCTGGTTGGATGCTCCGTTGGAGGACCCAGATCCATTTAGCATAATCACAATGGTAAGTAAGCTTTGATTCTCAGCCGCAACCTTTTTGAGTACTCATGTTATTGCATCATGCGTGTCATGTCAAGCTTGTGCACCTGTGACATCAGCCAATTTGGCATATGAGTCAGGGCTTCCTCTACAGCCACACGCGCCTCAATGACATCAGTGAGTGGTCGAGTGGTGTGATGCGTCTTTGCCTCTCGCAGCTGATACGAAGGCACTAGCGATGTACGTGATTGGCTAGGTTTCATGGGATGTCATAACTGAACTCACTTCCTCTCTATCCACGTCACTGACGCATAGTGAGGCGAACGTAGCTGCCCTCACGCTCGGCCATGTGTTGTTTTATTGTTACAGCTCATAGTCCTCGGCGCTGTGACCGCAATCAGCTTCCACGAAATCTTCAGACGATCCCAAAGAGTTTACCATGACTACCTGTTCTATGCTATCTGCCTGCTGACTGGTTGGGGAGTATGTTACATGGCGGGTCAAAAGTTCATGGCTTATATGCTTTTGAATATATGTTATGATCCTGGTCAGGTCAGCTGAATCATCGCCCTCCACTCCCCATGATCGATTGATGGTGGGACTTATCTGTCAAGTAATGGCGTGATGATAAATGACTACTTGTAGGTCGTACTCATCATATGGTGGCTACTGCTGGTGATCCTGTCGTTGCTGTACACCTGGTTCACTTCTCGCAACTCCAATGCCACCGTTACCAGCACCACCAGGAAATACTATCACGCAGCAGCCATCTTAATTTTCCTCCCCGGCATCTATACAGACGCTGTACTGACAAATATGGCCGCCACCGGAGCGCTGGCAGTGTTTGTTATGCTCGAGGTAGCTAGGATGTTTATCTTCCTGCTGGATTCTGGAGCTGAGTAATCGGCAGTTGGCAGTTACCAGTCTATTGCCCTCCAACTCTCTATCACTCTCTGCACATGTTCCAGTATGTTAGATGGCGGAGAATTAAGCCACTCGGTGCGACCATTGACTCGGTGCTGAGGCCGTTGCTGGATGAGCAGGACGGAGGATGCCTTATCATGACCCATATCTACCTACTGGCTGGGTGCGCGCTGCCCCTCTCTCTTGCATCACAACAACAGCTAGTCAGTGAGTGCCAGTGCCAGTGTTTATCTTTAGGTCTCTCCGCATTGATGAGGTCACTGGAGCGGTTTTTATGACACAGCTTATCAGCAGTACGCCAGTCGGGAAAGTGTTGACCACCTGCGACCACCTGTCCTGGCGTTTATCTGGGCAGGCAACATGTACTAGTGCTGTGACTGCAGGCCATGGCGGCTACTGGCCTTTACTGCGTCAGCGGTTCAGCTGTTACGTCCTCCTCCCGTTCATTAGTCATGCTCATCTGTCAGCAGCCCGTGTCCCAGCTGACCAAAGCAGCTGCGCTGGGAATTGCAAAACAACAGTTTGTATCGTAAACACTGCAGCAACGGCTCTCGTGTCAGCAATGGCTGCCAAGGTCTGACCGCAGAAGAGAAGTCTCTGTGAAATTACAATGTTTTTACCCGGATCAGTACAGTTTCCAGAGATGCTCTGCCATTTATTGCCGATGGAGCACAGGAGTTGCTAGCAGCGAATGACCTAACATTTCATTTTGTTTCTAGGCGGCCATCTATCATTATACTCTGGGGTGATCAGTCTTGGCGTGGGCGATTCATTGGCAAGCATCGTTGGCAGGCAATGCGGTAAACACCGATATGCAGGTACCTCAGACTCTCGCCGCTCTCATCCACGACACTCAGACAGTGACACTCAGACAGTGACAGCGTGTCATCATCACTACCCCCTCCCAATCACTAGGCTGCCTGTCCGTCTGTTACAGGTAGCTCAAAGACAGTGGAGGGCACGCTGGCTGCATGGATATCGATGTCTATGTGTTGCTTCCTGTTAGCTCCCCTAAGCGGCGGTCAGTGGCTTAGCGGTAAGAGCCAATGATCCTTTCTGGTTGATTAGCGCAGCTCCGGTTTGCATCATACAGATGCTGAGTCGGTTGGCCTACGGCTGCTGAGCGCCGCTGTTCACTGACGGCCTATTATTAGCCTCATGATTATATCATTGGCTGTTGATGACGCTACCATTATTGTGCGCTTGACATTGGCCACCGCTAATGCAAATAACCTTTTCATCAGCTAACGAGCAGAGTAAACAGGCTGCCATTGATTGTCAGCAATCTGACCGCCTCCACTGTGCCTGTATTCGAGTGATGGAGTGATGACGCAGGCAGGTGCTTGGCATTGCGGGAGAGGGAGCTAGCTGGTCACCAGATCCTGCCCATACTAGATCCTGTCCATAGATCCTGCCTACCTCATATACCACTGCTGTTTGTGTGTGTGAGAGAGAATGTTAATCTAAATTGAATGAGTAATTACTGGCCCAAGGAACGCTTTGTCATCATATTCCTACTCTGATTTCAGGTTTAGAAGGCTGCGTACTGGTAGTGATGATGCTGGCTGTTTCCATCATCGAGTCGACAACACACCAGGTTGACAACTTAGTCCTGCCTTTGTTCACATACATGAACTTGTCACAAGTACTAACTACTACTCAAGATCTTAGCTGAGGCTTGACTCAGTTCAGCCGATTGCATAACTGGATGGATGCCCTGATGACAAGCAGTGGGCCATGACAAAAGCTGTGCTCTCACGAGCAGGCATGAATATAGGACCATCATGATACCTCACCCATCTCTACGCCTCAGTCCATCTCAGCAGATAGTCGCCCTGCCCTTGTACAGAAGATTTCAATCAAGGTGGCCCGCTAACGCCCACCTGGTCCATGAGGCTTGATTGGCTGCTCCTCGCTAGTAAACAACAGCCCAGCATTGCAGTCACATTGTGACCTTTGGTGGCTCATAGAAAGATGATTACCTGTATTATTTACATGCAGATGAGCCTAGCAGGCCAGCCAAGTTATTATTAGTTGACCCATTGGCCAGTCAGTCAATGGCGGTGGGGACACACGTTCTAATCAAACACCACGGCCACATAGCTAGATGATCCAGGACGTCATTCACAAGTCATTTCCAGCCAAATACTCCACGCTCTTTTTTATGCTTGAGACGTTTACTCTAATGTCCAGAATAAAAAAGCAGGCAGAAAAATGGTGGCTAATGCTCTAGACAAAATATAAACATGGCAAGTATTTACATAAGAGAGCTATCTACCTCTACCTCGAGCCTGCATAGCCTTTGCTGAGGTCTAGCGGACCATCAGCAACTTTATTGACATGATTCAAAGAAGTAAAGTTGGCCATGCGTATTAGAGTCTGTGGTGATGGGGACTGCCGATGGTCTGGGTAGGAGTTGGGTCGTACGGCTGCCACACAGTCCGCACCCGGTAGCATCATCGGCATCGGATAGAACGGAGCCGGTATAAAAGCACGTCGCGGCCTCATTCCAAACATGTAGCTGTGCTGCATTGCGCTCGCCATTGAGCTTTGTGTAGGCATCATCCTGAGCGGTATACCATAAGGACCAGTCATGGTATTTTCAAGACTTGTTGGTAAGGAGTACCGTCTACTGTTGTTACACCCTACGGCCATCTTGTGCTGCTGATGCTGCTGAGCGATACGCATGTTAGCGATGGGATTCCCTCGCTTTCCGTAGTAAAACTTACACATATTGGGGACCGTGGTATCCAGCTTGATTTTCTTTGAGGCTGTGAAAGGACCCATGACCAAGAAGGAACAATTGTTTGTCACTGTGTGCGGCCGTCCTTTAAACATGATGTCACTTGGACCAAATGGCAGCGCGCCAGCTCTTTCCACCGGAGCTGGTGACTGTGTGAATGGAGCTGATGCCGTCTGACTAGTAGCTGGCCGATAAGCAACCTTACCGGAGTCATCGTAGTTAAGCATTTCAGCCTCCACTTGATTCTGGTGTTTGCTCTGCTTATGAAGAGAGTCTATGTGGTCCATTAGTTTCCCTCTCTTTCTGAAGGACGCATCGCACCAAAAGCACTTGTACTGTAGTTTAGCAGCAATTCTGCCTTCCCCTTTTGCTGCAGAACTGGAGCTGGAGGACTTGAGCAAAGCTTGTGCAGCAGAGCTATCGTGCGCAGGCTTGTGGGAATTGGTGACTGAGTCTTGACTGTGGGTCTGATCCAGTATAGTATGCTGATTTTGATCATTCATGTGAAGAACCTTGACGTCGGGCTCCTCATCTTGATCGTTATCATCCTTATGTTCTAATTCGAGGTGTTTCATGAGTTTTTTACGTGTTAAGCAATCCTGACGACAGAACGGACAAGTTGCTATAGTGTTTTTTAAGCTACTTGAAGTTGTAGGTTCATCTTTTTCTGCTGTGTGTGGCGGAGGAGGAGGAGAAATGGCAGCTCTGGGTTTGGCATGTACAACGAATGAAGAATGCTGCTCTTTCATGTGTTGTACGAGCTGGCCTGAGTTCGCAAACCGCGCTGAACATTTGAAGCAAGAGTGGGGGAGGTGAGTACTCATAGCAGCCTCCGTTTTAATTTTCTTGCTCGCCATGAGATACGTCCTCACGTCAGCATCTGAATAACAGTGAAATATCTCTTGAATCCAGACGTAGAACAACTTTATTGCTTATTACAAGTTGCGTGGCGTAACAGCGTAGCGTGAGAGACCTGGGTGAAAGGTCAATCACGCGTTCGCCACACTAGCGATGATCTCATCACGACCTAACAACATCAGGCACAGTCAGTCGTAACGGAAGAGAATTGATAAGATAATTTATACCGATTGAATACTCAATAGTAGAGCCATTTCGATGAAACAATCACTGTAATGTGTTCTCTTCTTTCTAATCTTGAAACTAGCATGTGCCCGAGCATATTTCGATATTCAGGGCGCGAAATATTCTGGACAAAATGGATGCACGACTCGAGAGCAGTGGGGAGAGTAGAACAGAAACTCACCTACCAGCGACTAAAACAGGTCCTGATCAGTAGTTGCTTCCAGAATATGTAATAACTTGTACGATAGAGAGCTAGACTAGACTACACAAACGAAGGCAACGCTAACGACCACCATTGACAGTAGTGTACTGGCACTAGGAGTGACTTGCAACGACTACTGACAATATTAGTAGCGTATGACTGAATCGGTGCGTCATATGAACTAGCTGTGCTGTCATTGGTTCTCGCGCGACGTGATCGTGACGTCATAGCGAGCGCTACAGTCGAGACCTGAAAACGTAGGTTCAACGATCATGTGCTCCAATGAGTTTACCTCATAGGTTCGATAACCTGCTAGTAGCGTACTAGTAGCGTGCTAGTAAGTGATGTTGAACTCGAAGGAGTGTGAGCGAATCGACCTATATAACTCCTGGGGTTGTATAAGCTTTGCTTACCTACTCAACGAAGGCAGTGCAGTGTTTGCGCCGCAAGTCTTCGTATACGCTTATGGACGTAGTCTGTAATCACTAGCAATTTTCATACTCCATATTATGATGCCATATTGGTAAGAGGAATGATAGTAGTAACCTTGGATAGTGATTGGTTCGATGATTGAGTGGTTACCTGCAATGAAATGTCAAGCTCAGCACGAATCAATGGCCGACGGCGAGGATTGAGCTTCTAGCGTTGGGTTCTGTATTCATCAACTCATTTTTTGCATAAATTAGAGTTCTCTCTGTGCTTTTTCTTAACTAAAAATCTGATACAAACTCTCCTTCCTGTATGCCTGATGTACCTGAAGTAATGAGAAAGGTTCTCTGATTGCGGTTTGTCCTGCATTGCGCAACATTTAGCAGGTGTATGATATCTTCGCACTATTCGCTACAGCGCTGATGATGCGTCACTGACACTTGTGTTGGAGCCTATTGCTGATGGTGATGTCATAACTGCACGGCATGCGCTTGCGCGTTTGTTGACCTACAAACCATTTATCTTTGCCTTCTTCAGCAAACAAAGAAGTACCCAGTACGTATATGCCTCCCGAGCTCAACAACAACAACTTGCCACCCTTGCCATCGCTACCACCACTATGGTTTACAAGTTCAATCATCTATCAAAAGTCGCCGCTCTTTTTCAAAATGGCACTAGCTCTCCTCACACCGCGTCAGTAGAATCACAGCCTCTCTATCCTCCATGAAGGATCGACCATCAAACCGTAATAGATCGCATTGACATTGGTATGCTGGCAAACCATTCAGCCCACAGGTACATAGCGAGCGGTGACATCATGGAGCGAACTAATCGGACACCTGCATATGGAAATGAGTGCTTCCATACCGCATGTTTCCTCCCTCCTCACAGCTTCGCCTAGCTCCTCTGTCTCTGCGTAACCTCAACTTATCTCTTCCTCTACAACCGGACCTCCACTGATAGTTTGCCTGTCAATCACGTTCGGTTGGTAACGTGCAATGACATATAAGGAGAAACCACACCACCTTTGACATCACATCAGTTGGGCATATAAGATATAGACTCCGCTGGAGTTGTTACAGTGAATAAAGCGAGGAAAACCGCCAGTCATCGTTCAGCCGTACTTTGATCTTCACGGCCATGGCTGGCTGGATATCAAGACTAATCACCGGTTTTCATGATTCACGCTGTTCAGATCCTTTCCTAGTATCAAATTAATTAATTTACCGATGCACTCCATCTATTTCAACCATCCAAGTTGGTACTTCTGTCACTATGTCTGGAAAATTGTTGTTCTCTCCGCCACAACTGCTCTACCAGCATGTGATCCAGCGCTCTCGCTGGCTCTACGGGCCACATTCTGATAGATGTCATCTCTCAATGACATCACGCTCTACGCAGCTCAACTGGATGGCAGGCGGCCAATCAGCAGTCGCTTTTCATACCTGTTGATCCACTGAAACGTCTAAGCTGTACGCAAGCAATTTTCCATGTTTCTGAAGACGTGACGTCAGAGCTTGGTTAGCGCTGATCGTTTATCAAAAGTACTTTACGAACTCTGCCGAGCGACTATCACTTTGATGGACGGAATGTCTTATGACATCATACGCTACGCAGCTCAGCTCTATGGCAGGTAGCCAATGAACGACAGGTTTTCACGACCACTATCGCCTTCAAAAGTCTGTTTTGGTGTATGGGAGCGTCTGGTGTGCGGTTGCGAAGACGTGACGTCAGAGACAGTTAGCGCTAATCCGTGTACCCACAGAATTTATCAGCTCCCTGTCTGTGACAACATCAACTGTCAATCACTCCAGGCAACTGACATTATCAACCACATGCGAAGATGTAAACTAGCGCTTCGCCACTTCTGCTCCATCTTTATGGACATTTGTATTGCAGTTGGATGATGCAGTTGTATTTTACATGATACATAGCGCTTTGTGACTGCGTAAAAATGCCAAACACAGTTAATAAAGGATTTCTGCTGATAGCTGAAGTTTTTCATTCAGTTTTTATCAAATCATATTGATAAAACACAGACTCGAAACTGGATCCACTTCACTTCAGGCTTTAGCCATGACATAATATTACATGAGGCTGATGGGGCATAATCCAAGTATTAAGGAGTTGCCTTCCCCTGCGTAGATGTTGCCAACGCCATTCTTCTGTACGGGTGGATGCTGAGGCTGTAGTATCGGTCACTAAGTTACTGAAGCATTACTGGTGTTGACTGTATTAGTAGGAAGCTTTATTAAATCCTCATTGACTGCCTCAAGAATTCTTTTAAAATAGACATGATTTATATGAATATGGGTTCATGTCAATACAAACTAAAAATAAAGCAGGATAAGACGTGAAACCTTGCAGCTTTGGGTTAACAATGTTATAGATACATAAGACCAGCTCGCAGGATGGTTACCGGTGATGGATTGCCTGACAGCACCAACGATTTAGGCTAGCAGAGTACCAGATGACCTCCACGGCATGGGAGACATATAAGGATATATATATATATATATAAGGATAGCCACCCCAGGAGACCAAAAAAACGGGTCAACCTCAAAGGTCAGTAGCAAGACCTGTGGGAGACTATAATGTTTGTCATCAGCTGCTGAGAGGGGGGGGGGTGAGTGGCCTTGCAGGCAGCGGACATGTTTTGATCAAACAGAACAGAAATTTCCGGTTGCTATTTGCTTGTGGTTGCAGTGATAGTGATTGATTACGCAACTACTGATTGTGACTGTCGTCAAGTGAGTGAACAGTTAATATATATGTGGAATGAAAATGGAGGAAATGCGACAGACAATTCGTCAAGACTGTCACAAACACCGATCTCTTGCGTGGTAACTCCTACCTGTATAATAACGAACTACATAGTGCTCTGATAACATGATACATAATAACATAATTATTCTGAGGTACCAATCATGAGTCAGCAGCACATTTGGGGAAATGGGTTTGTTTGCTCGCTGTGTGTCATAAAAGTTGATGGCGATAAGCTTAACTCGACCAAAAGGTACTATCTTATCAGTGTTCTCAGTTTTCCTTGAACCTGTTGGTGTGAACTGGTTAGCTGTTACATAGCTACTGATAGTCTGATGTGAAGGGTACAGTCAGCTCTGGCCCTGTAGCCTGCCTGTCCGATGGCAGTGGATTCAGAGTCTGCATTCGATTATGAGGAGATTCTCCGCATAGCAAACGAAACCCATATTCCATCCTACCAGAGGAGACAGAGTGTGGGACCTCGGAGACCCTCTGCCATATCTCAAAGAGCCTATCTAGAGCAAACTCTATCCTCGAGACGGCGCCGATCGTCAGTGCTGCCAAACCGGTCGGTGTTCCTCATTCTTGACTCAGTGCAGACAGCTGACATATCACTATCACTTGCTGTACTTGTATATAGGAAGCTGTCAAACGCGTTGTTTGGAGATCGGCTCTCTCTGGCTGACAGCGATGAAGATGGCCTCACTAATGAAGCACTCTATGAACTGTTGGACACTCGCATGGAGAGGTCAAGGCCAGATGAGACCATCCATCTGCCCAGTGACGTGTTGTATAGAAGGAGATCGAGGTGACTAACCATCATTACTTGAATATCTTGCAGCGTGCCAATTGTTGAACTGATGTCTATGAGGAAGAATATTTGAGACAACTATAAACGGCTTCCTCTCTAGCCCTGACTACGCCCGCAGCAGGTTGTGACGGCCTCTAGCATTGCTCACTTCATTATAAACTGCTGTCGTGTGCTTTGTTATCAGGATAGATGCAGCTGATTTTGTGGCGTTTGACGAGACAGATGCGACAGAAGAACCCGAGGCAGCCATTGACTTGGATAGAATGGCAAGGGACGCCGCACTAGAGTAAGAGTTGCGCTGTTTCCATTGGCAACTGTAGCCATTCAATGTACTACCAATTGGTTGATTTGTTTCAGGAGAGACAATGGAGAGCTTCTGATCTCAGTGAGTTCTTTTCTGCAATTCATGATAGCAGCCAATAACAATAACAATAATAATGATGATAATAGACAATCACAGCACTGATTCGTAACAATGAAACGCTAATGGCAAGAGATGCAGCAACCAATCTCAAATAATATAGAAGTTTGACTGAGCTCACATCTTTGAAACTGCCTCTGTATCTGCATCACCTCTGGTTGCCTCTGCACTACCTGATTGCGTATGGTCATGGCCATACCATGGTGTATTCATTCAACACATTTAATTCGTCTGCTAGAGATGGAAAAAGGTACGTAAAACTGTGCGGGATTTCTACAAAGATGCCACAGTGTTGAAGGACACATTCAACCGCATACAGGGTCAGTCAGTACAATGTTGTATTGAGTACTGGCTTTTGCAAAGTTTTAATCTGTTTCCATTATTAGGGCAATTTGGATCTGCCATGATGGAATATTTTGTCTTCATCAAATGGCTGATCAAAATTAACTTGCTGATAACCCTGATGTCATTAGCGCTGATCGTACCCTTCTCCCTTGGATCGCTCCCTGACCAGAGCAGACCACGTAACGGTAACAACGCAATGCATCTATGTGTGAGCACCTATGAATGAGCAGCTCAGCGTGAGTTACATGTGTGTGAACAGGTTCCATGGAGGAAGTCTGCTTCAATAACTACACTGTGTGGTTAAATCGATACATCGAAGATCGCAGCTGGATGGAATCTTTGGCAGATATCATACAAGGCAATGTAAGCCCCGTAGCTCTTCGATATACATTAGATATTATGGTTACTATGGTAACTATGGTTACTACGGTTACTACAGTTACTACGGTTACTACGGTTACTACGGTTACTATAGTTACTACAGTTACTATAGTTACTACGGTTACTATGGTTGCTGTGGTTACTAGGGTTACTATGGTTACTACGGTTGCTATGGTTACTACGGTTACTATGGTTCTTATTGATTATTTGGAATATCCTATCACTTAGGGTAAGCTGGAGAAGACGGCGCTCTTCTATGGTTCCTACTCGCCAAAATACAAGATGCCCTCGGGGTACCTGTTCAACATGTCATATGGCTTCATTGTCACCACCCTCACCATGCTACTCGTCAGTTTTGGACTCATCCTCGATGGGTTAGTTCCTGATTGGCTCATTGCTAGTAGCGTAGTGTGTGATGTCATCGTTGAACTTGCCACAGGCTGTCAGACTACCAGCAGCAGGAAATGGTGGCTTCGAGAGGTGGTGAGATTAAGAGTGTCTTTTGCAATGCTGTGCTATCTGGCTGGGATCACGGTCTGACTGATAGGAAAGCAGTAAAACTCAAGAAAAACCTGATAAGGAATCAGCTGGAGGTATAGAACGAGGCAATGGGTCGTGCCGTCTCTTCGTTTATACTGCTAAGGAGTGATACTTGTCATTGACACAAGTTTATCTCTCCATAGCTACTCAAGGAAGCTGTACTGAACAAGAAATGGGACAATGAGATGACCAGAGCTCAGAGAGCTGCATTGATCACCATTAGAATTCTAGTCAATATAGTGATCATAGGCCTGATCTGCGGCTGCTTCGCTGGAATCATCCTCCTGCAAGACCACACAGAAAAACTAGTATGATCTCCACTGCTGCTCTTCCATTTCCGCCATCTTAATCACATAAGAATAATTTTCATGATGACTCGCATGGTGCCTGACCTATGGATGGATAATGCCGACTTGGTTGTAGCTTCAAGAGGAGAATACAGCCGAATTGGGGCTCTTCTATGAATATCTACCCACAGCGTTTATAACAGCCGTCTACATCGTGCTGCCAGCAGTGTTCAACATTCTAGTGAGTCTAGAAAAGTATAGGCGAGCACTTGAAATCAACTTGACCCTGTTCAGGTAGGAAGTGACGGTGTGTGAGGCGTACTTACATGTAGATTACGAAGAACTTACATCATTGCCATCCCAACAGGATATTCCTACTGCGATTCTCATCACTGTTCTCCCTGTTTATCGGCATCTTGGGAAAACTGCTCGGCGACAGCAATTCCAAACGATGTGGCAGCGTTATATTTGCTGATGACTCTACCACATTGAATAAGGTAAATCCTATCCACATTCCATCAAACCAAATCTTCATCAGCAGGATTCTCACACAAATGTTCAATGAATCCTGCTGATGAAGATTTGGTTTGATGGAATTTGGAGTTCCAACAACATTTTTGTTCAGATAATTTTGAGATTCTTCTCCTCATGTAGTGTCTTTTGTTCTGGAGACCACAAAGTATGAAATTTCTGCAAAACAAAGAAAGGCGGCCAATGACCTACATTTGATAGGAAACTCAAGAGTTGTCTTCCCCTGTTTTCAAACTAGCCCTAATATATCACTGCAAAGATGTTTTATGGAAGACTATAAGGTTTCCATGCATATGTTGCACAATGAGGTACAATACCTTTAAGTAAAGGTTGCTGGAGCCGACTCAAAAACAGAGGAAGACAACTCTGATTTCTTTACAAATTGTCACCATCCAGGGGAATGGGTCTTCCTGCTACTCTTCTATAACTCTATGTAACAGCTTTGCAGTTCTATAACTCTATGTAACATCTTTTCAGTGCTGGGAAAACTACATCGGGCAGCAGATATACAAGCTGGTGGTCTTAGACGTCGCTGTAATGTTAGGCACGACTTACGGTGTGGAATACCCGAGACAGTGAGTGCTATTCAAACACTTCCACAGCAGCTTCTTCTTAACTCCACTACATGATTGCAGCATGTTTTAGGTGGCTGTACAAAAAACTGCACAAGAAAGTCTCGCTGCTGGAGAAGCTGGGGCAGCAGGAGTTTAACATGCCCAAGAATGTGATGGATGCGGTTTACAGTCAGACGCTCTGCTGGATCGGCATGCTCTTCAGTCCATTCATACCACTGATGGTTCTCCTAAAGATGGCCATTTTCTTCTGGGTGAAGAAGGTAGAATTCAGCTAAAAGTAATCAACATCCAAATTTGATGTACTAGTTTCACAAACATGAGACGGAAATCATTGTAGGGATCATTGTTCCATAATCAGAAGCCGTCAGCGACGCTGTCCAAATCGTCAGAGGTGTATTCCTTCTTCCTCTGGGTGATGCTCTTCTCACTGATGCTCGCTTACACTGTCATCATCATCTGCATTGGCTAGTAAGCTAGTTTTGCATATATAGGTGAGATTGTCAGGTGACAGCATGACGAGATGGCTCAATCTATTTTTAGTATATCGCCCTCGATGAGTTGTGGCCCTTTCAGAACGCTGGCAGCGAATGGCGACGACGACCCGCGTATGCTGGATGTACTGGCGGCAATGGTGGATGAAGGCTCGGAATTAATTCAGACAGTCCTTGTCACAGCCGCCAGCCCGCCTGTAGTGATAGCGTTAATCGTACTCATGATGTAAGTGACTGGACCTAACTCCTGTCAGTGTACGTACGTCTCAGATACAAGCCATACAGACAGCTGCGTTATTGTAGAGCCATGTTTTACTATTGGGCCATGCTGTCCAGTGCGCTGTCCCATAAGATTGACATCTATACAAAACAGCTGGCTAGGGTAAGTGACTCTGATAAATTATCACGCAGAATCTCATCTGATGTGAGATGAAAAGATGTGAGAGAAAACTGTGTAACTACTGTTGCAGAATGTAGGAGACAAGCAATTCTACCACAAGAAGGCAAAGGAAGCGAAACAGGCGATAGAGAAAATCATCGCTCGCAGGAGGGCGGACGAGAGACAAGAGTCTAACAATAATGACAATGTCGATAGCACCATACGGGAAGACAGTGATAGTGATGGCGAAAGATATCAGCACTTGCAGTCTGCGAGAGGTGTGAGGAGTTATCAGGACTTGGAGTCCAGGGAGAATGACCAAGTGGAGGAAAGCAGCAGCAGCAGTAGCGGCAGCAGCAAGGCCAGCTCACGGCATGGCACTATCAGCAGTAGCTCAGTGGGAGACACAAGTCACCAACAACCTGATTCATCCCGCATAGCACTATCCAAGGAGAGGAGCCTCACAAAGACTGCCTCCAGACATGTGGTAGTGATTGAAGACGTCCCACAAGCTGACTATATAGACCTAGACGAGACACAGCCGAACGGATCACAGATGGGTGAAGATGGGGGACAGAGAAGTATGGAGGAGAATGTAGTTGAGGAGCCGCCGTGTGACTACGGTGATAGTGACAGTGACAGTGATAGATACCCCGACATGACAGGCCAGAGTGAGAATCCACAGCTGATAAAAGTCGCCAGTTACAAGCCAACTAGTAGCAGAATCAGGGGTAAAAAATCACCACAAAACTTTTATTACAACAAAGCATTCCAGCCATGATAAAGCAAATTTACAATATGTAAACGAACGTGACAAATGTTCAAATCAAAGATTTTAACCGAAAACGATTATGTTGAGGTTCTGACAACACATGCAAGAATATCCTTTCGATGACATCTCCACTCTTTACGCCGGGATATATCGGACTGTCTGGATATGGGTTTAGCGTCTCTTTTGTTATCATAACTTTTCCATCCACAAGAGCATTCAATGTCATTTTACCGCCAACTCTGACCTGGTTGGCAGGAGTGAATTTACTAACAATTACGGTAACGATGCTTGTCAAAACATTTACCAGGTCAAACTCTGTGACCGTTAATTTATTTATCACATCTACATCAATAAATTTAGAGTACAGTGATCGCCTTCACACGGATTTCATTCATTATACGTCTGCCCAGGTAGCATCCATGTACAGCAATGCCGACCAGCAATAGGCAGAGACAGAGTCCATGATCGCACATATCTGGCACTCTTTGAATTATCACTCAGTACCATCAAATAGCGAGGCAGCTAGCGATTTTGCATTCATGAAATTTGTCACACATCAACCTATTATGGACGCGAGTGAAATAGGGAGAGACACTAATACTCACATTCTCACCAGGGTAGTAACGAAGTTGCAACTGTGTACAGAGAATTGCACCTCTCTGCACGACCTCTCCATCACTAACTTTGATACCTCTGTGCTTCTGTCGTGTTCTTTGGCGTTTATTTTTACTCATTCCACCAGCAGTCTTCGACGCATTTCGGCACTGAATATCTACAACATGCGGAAGTCATGAATGAAACGAATACGAAGTTGAAAGCATAGAGCAGCCAACTTACTTATACTTTCAGAAGTAGAAGAACCTGATGTCGGCTGGGAAAGAAGTTTTCTAAAGGCTGATGTAGTGAGGCATCTCATGAAGGTAGTCGCCATGCTTGAAATCCCATAGACACAGATGCATTTCCATCGATCGCGCAAATCAGAACGCGTGCAAATGGACTGATGTGAGAAACATATGATTTAAGTAGGATACTAGCTCGACAGTCTTCAAGCGACTCCGTGGCGCAATTGGTAGCGCGTCTGACTCCAGATCAGAAGGCTGCGTGTTCGAGTCACGTCGGGGTCATATCTTTTATATTGCCACGCATAAGATTCCTACCAGATTACGTATGACATTCAATTTTGCATGCTTTCATTCGTCAGTATGTTTAGGTGTTGAGCTGTTGCTGCTCTGCCAGATCCACCCTAACATATTTCACTGAGCCAAAGGTTTTTGTGAGAAGAGAAGTCTTAGACAACTAAGGAATATTACGAGAAAGTATAGCAGTTGAAGTTTTTTGCATTTGCGCTACATAACATTTATCGGTTGGCACATGCTACCTAGTGTATTTGTATAATTGATTATGTCAATATTCACAAAATTAAAAAACGGCGATCATAGTATTAACGGCAGCACGCCCAAGCAGTACAAGTTATACAATATAACATCGTAGAATACTATCTACGGCTGCCTTGCTATGCGTTTTGATTAACAAAAAATACATAAAATATGAAAAAACTGGTCGATCGAAAATGTACAAGCATCACTATGATAAGTATACTAGATCATTGAGATAAAACGATTTTATAAACAAGACGATGACTATTAGGTGACTCAGATAGACTCTGTCTTCATACTCATCTCATGCATATCATTCAGCTTGTTAATGGTTTTACGGACTCGCAGTGACGTAAGACGGGCCATTGGATTGGTCACCCAGCACTCCTGCATCAGCTTCACTAGCACCTTTAGGTACTGCAATATATACAGGTATTCATGTACTCAATGGGCTGGTTGGAGAAAGAGGAAGGGAGGGAGAGGGGGAGAACAGGAGGAGGAGCAGGAAGCGGAGAGATAGAGGTAGGGGAAGCCGAAGGGAGGTAGAGTGAGGGAGAGAGATA
>ERZ1740065.510-NODE-510-length-20935-cov-8.851916_pt1 | contig 20935 bp, 22 predicted proteins | sample MGYA00581738_ERZ1740065 | MGnify/ENA primary metagenome ERZ1740065 (study PRJEB43018, sample SAMN04849749) | marine metagenome | isolation source: floating plastic debris | place: Pacific Ocean | collected 2008-09-01 | study: EMG produced TPA metagenomics assembly...
AACCGCAGCGCCTCGGCCATCTGGGCCATGCGCTTGTCATCGCGCGCCACATGGATCACCGGGCGTTGGGTTTTTTCCACCTCGCCCAGCACGAGCCGCGCGTCGACCCCTTCTGGTGCCCCGCCGACGGAAAGAGACATCGCATCTGACATAGTCTTAATGTAGCGCGCTGAAGTTCATGTTCTGAAACATGCCCCACAGGCCGGTTACAAATATCGAAACCACCCCGATGATCTGTGTCAGCATGCGGTGGCGATGCATCAACTTGTATAGCGGCTCTCCCTGGAGATCTTCGTTCAGGATCCGGCGGGAGGAGGCCACACAGATCAGCGCGACAATGCTCATCGGGAAGCCCAAGAGGAACAGGGCCTGAGAAAACTCATGCTTGTAGACAAAGCCGAGCAGCAACAGCATGGTCAGGACAAAACACCCAAAGCCAGCGACCAACAGCCCGGTCTGATCGGCAATAGAGGTGATGCGCCGCGTGTTGATCCTTACAAGCATATCGACGTCATCGAGCTTTTGTGCGTCTGCGGCGCGACGCGCGCGCGTGACCATGTCCCAAGGGACGCCCAGCACCCAGTGGCTGGTTGAAGACCAGAAGACCGCGAGCATGATCCAAAACCAAAGGTTGGAAAAGCTGCGCATGTCGATCAGCTCAAATATCTGGGTGTAGATGTCCAATAAAACTCTCGGATAGCCTGTTTGTCTTCGCGCTTTTTGCGCGTGTTTGCCCCTCTTACCCTCGCTTGCAGGTGATTCCTACCCTTGAGATGCGCGCGCGTCCGTGTCACTCAAGGTTGCCAGGCTTACGCCTAGAAGAAGGAAGACCCATATGCGCCCAACGCAAGGCCCGTTTCCACGCACTCGGTTGCGTCGCACACGCCAATCCCCTGAAATTCGCGCTTTGGTGGCCGAAACAACCCTCAGCGCCAGTGATATGATTTGGCCCATCTTTGTGCGCGAAGGCACAGCCATGGAAGAGCCGGTGCCATCGATGCCAGGTGTCGTGCGCCGCTCTGTTGATAAGGCGGTCGAAGCGGCGCGTGAGGCGGCGGATCGTGGGATCCCGGCGATTTGTCTGTTTCCCTATGCCGAGGCGCATAACCGCTCATCGGATTGCGCTGAGGCATGGAACCCGGAGAACCTGTCCAACCGAGCGACACGTGCGATCAAAGAAGCCGTTCCGGATATCGCCGTGATGACGGATGTGGCGCTCGATCCCTATTCGGACACTGGCCATGACGGTTTTGTGGTCGATGGCGAGATCATCAATGACGCCTCGGTTGAGGCGCTGGTTAAGCAGGCGCTGAGCCAGGCCGAAGCCGGGGTCGATATCATCGGTCCCTCGGACATGATGGATGGCCGGATCGGGGCCATTCGCACGGCGCTGGAAGGGGCAGGGCATCACAACGTCATGATCATGTCGTATGCGGCAAAGTATGCATCGGCGTTTTACGGCCCGTTTCGCGATGCCGTGGGCGCATCAAGCGCGCTCAAAGGTGACAAGAAGACTTATCAGATGGATGCGGCAAACTCAGACGAGGCGATGCGTTGTGTGGCGCGCGATCTCGAAGAGGGGGCCGACATGGTCATGGTGAAGCCCGGCCTGCCGTATTTGGATATCTGTCGTCGGGTCAATGATGAGTTTGGCGCGCCAACATTCGCCTATCAGGTGTCGGGCGAGTACGCCATGATCATGGCCGCGGCGCAAAACGGATGGTTGGACCGTGATCGCACGATCATGGAAAGCCTCATGGCCTTCAAGCGCGCCGGGTGTCGTGGAATTTTGACCTATTTTGCCCCGGAGGTCGCTGCGGCCTTGCGCTAAGGCGCGATTTCCCGCCGGTATACGCTTTGTGAATGACAGCCAGAATGCCATGCGATATACTGCGCGCAGACCGGGAAAACCCGGCGCGGTATATCAGGCAGACTACAGGTATCATCATGAAAAGCATCACCCGACGCAACTTCGGATTTTCACTGGCATGCGTGCCCTTTGTGGCGGCATGTGGGAACGGCGTAGGATCCACCAAGGGGCAGGAAATTGACGCGCGCTCAGACGCGACGATGGACTATCTTTTGACCAATTTTCCAGCGAGCCAGGAAGTGGATCGCAAAAGCACGGGCAAGCTTATCATGCCCCTGGTCACGGAAGGTGGCCTGATCGTCGGCGGTGGATTTGGCCGCGGGGCGCTCCGGGTCGGCGGCGCCACGGTGGATTACTATTCCGCGACCAAAGGGTCTGTTGGGTTGCAGATCGGGGCGCAACAATTTGCCCATGTTCTGTGGTTCATGACAGAAGACGCATTGGCCAACTTCCGGCGCGCATCGGGATGGGTTGCCGGGGCGGACGTGGAATATGTGATCAACGACCAGGGCGCGAATTTAAGAGCTGACACGGTGACGACAACGGCGCCTGTGGTCGGCATTGTGTTCGGTCAGGGTGGCGCTTTGGTGGGTGCATCGCTTGAGGGCATGAAATACACCCGGATCATTCCCTGATCCGGCATCTGCTCGCAACCCATGGTCAATGCAGGGTGAACTCACCTGTCACCTGGCGCCACTCGCCGGGTGCAATAAGTTTGCGATGAGTGAACTGAACAGAGTGGAGAGGGCCTTCGATTTCGCGCTGCCAGAATTCCACGAAGTCAAAGAGCTTCGGGTGATCGGGCGCGAGATCATAGTCCTGCCAAATGAATGAGTTTAAAACGCTGGTGTAGTCGGGCATCCGGTAGAAAAGTTCCGCTGTGGTCAAGCCGTAGCCTTTGAGCATCATTTCGGTTTCTGTCATCGATTTTCTGCCTCGGTGTTGTTTTATCCAGAATCAGGATGCCGAATTCAAAAAGCTTTGCAATTAAAACAGTATTTTAGCAGTCGTAAGGGCGTGCTGCCAAAGCAGGAAGGGCACAGGGATTGCACGCTACATCCTGCCTCTGATATAGTCGTAACAACTAAATATAGTCGTCGTGTGAGCAGATTGGATACTACGTGAGCGATACGCCGGAAACCCCTGAAAACGAAGACGAAAAGCCCGAACGCCCGGCATATGACGGGCCCACGGTGTCGATCTCGGATGAGATGAAATCATCCTATCTCGATTACGCGATGTCGGTCATCGTGAGCCGGGCCATTCCGGATTTGCGCGACGGCTTAAAACCTGTGCATCGGCGCATTCTTTATGCGATGCATGAAACCAACAACGGCCATGACAAGCCTTATCGGAAGTCTGCAAGGCCTGTGGGCGACGTGATGGGTAAGTACCATCCCCATGGCGATTCTGCGATTTATGACGCGCTTGTGCGCATGGCGCAGGATTTTTCGATGTCGCTGCCGCTGGTGGATGGACAGGGTAATTTCGGGTCGATGGAGGGGGATAACCCGGCGGCCATGCGCTATACCGAAGTGCGCATGGACAAACCTGCGGCGTACCTGCTCGCCGATATCGAAAAAGACACGGTCGATTTTCAGGACAATTATGACGGTAAAGACCGCGAGCCATCCGTTCTTCCGGCGCGGTTCCCCAACATGCTGGTCAATGGCGCGGGCGGCATTGCGGTTGGTATGGCGACAAATATTCCGCCGCACAACCTTGGCGAAATTGTCGATGCCACATTGGCCTTGATCGACGATCCGGATCTCGATTCCGCGCAGCTCAATGACTACGTGCCGGGGCCTGATTTTCCCACGGGTGGCATCATGCTCGGGCGATCGGGGGCTCGGAAAGCGTATCTGGAGGGGCGCGGCAGCGTGATCATCCGCTCCAAGACCCGGGTCGAGGAGATCCGCAAAGACCGCTATGCCATCGTCATCGATGAGATCCCCTATCAGGTGAACAAAGCTGCGATGATTGAGAAAATCGCAGAGACGGCGCGGGACAAAAAAATCGAAGGCATCGCGCATGTTCAGGACGAATCCGACCGCAACGGCGTGCGCGTGGTAGTAGAGCTCAAGCGGGACGCGACGCCCGATGTGGTGCTCAATCAGCTCTTCCGGTTCACGCCGATGCAGACCTCGTTTGGCTGCAACATGCTGGCGCTGAATGGGGGGCGACCGGAACAGTTGACCCTGCGCGGATTCTTAAGCGCTTTCATCAGCTTCCGGGAAGATGTTGTTGCGCGCCGTACGGCTTATGACCTGCGCAAAGCGCGGGAGCGGAGCCATGTCCTCTGCGGCTTGGCGGTGGCTGTGTCCAACGTGGATGAGGTTGTGGCGACGATCCGGAGCTCTGCGGATGCGGCTGAAGCGCGCGAAAAGCTGATGACGCGGCGCTGGCCAGCGCAGGACATTTTGGAATACATCGCGCTGATTGATGACCCGACGCACACGGCCAATGAAGATGGCTCCTACAATCTGAGCGAAACGCAGGCCCGCGCAATCCTCGATCTGCGCCTGCAACGGCTCACGCAATTGGGCGTACGAGAAGTCACCGACGAACTTCAAGAATTGGCCGGTAAGATTAAGGAATACCTGGCAATTTTGGCATCGCGCGAACGCATCATGCAGATCATTTCTGACGAATTGCACGAGGTCAAAGACCAGTTTGCCGTGCCGCGCCGGACAGAGATTGTCGAATGGTCGGGCGACCTGGAAGATGAAGATCTCATCGAGCGTGAGGATATGGTCGTGACGGTGACGTCCGGCGGCTACATCAAACGCACGGCCCTAGCGGATTTCCGGGCGCAGAAACGGGGTGGGAAGGGTCTGTCGGGCATGCAGACCAAGGAAGAAGACGTGGTCACCACGCTTTTTGTGGCCAACACCCATACGCAGCTTTTGTTCTTCACCACCGATGGAATGGGCTACAAGCTCAATACCTGGCGCCTGCCATTGGGGGGGCGGACATCCAAAGGCAAAGCCATCGTGAATATTCTGCCAATCCCGCAGGGTGTCTCCATCGCGGCCATCATGCCGGTGGATGTGCCCGAAGAGGACTGGGTCGATCTGCAGATTTTCTTTGCGACATCTGCTGGAGATGTGCGCCGTAACGCCTTGTCAGACTTCACGAATGTCAAATCCAACGGCAAGATTGCCATGAAGCTGCCCGATGAAGATACGCGGCTCGTGAATGTGCGGATTTGCAGCGAGGATGACGATGTTATGCTGGTGACAAGCAGCGGTCGCGCGATCCGCTTTCCAACGACGGAGGTGCGCGTGTTTAAAGGGCGCGATTCTACCGGCGTGCGCGGGATCAAGCTTCAGGGCAAGGACGCGGTCGTGTCGATGTCTATCATTCGCCATTTCGAGGCGACACCTGATGAGCGCGCGACCTATCTGAAGATGCGGCGCGCGGCGGAAGGGGCCGCCGATGAGGGTGAGAGTGACGAAGAGGCCAATGCCGACGCAGAGATCAGCCAAGAGCGGTTTGAAGATATGCGGGCAGCTGAAAATCTCATCCTGACAATCACGGATGGCGGATCCGGTAAGCTTAGCTCTAGCCATGACTATCCGGTGCGCGGGCGTGGCGGTATGGGTGTGCAGGCCATGGACAAAGCGCTGCGCGGTGGGCCTTTGGTGGCGTCCTTTCCGGTCGAACCCGAGGATCAGATCATGCTGGCCACATCTGGTGGCCAATCGATCCGCGTGCCGGTCAAGGGCATTTCTTTCCGGTCACGCTCGGCGGGCGGTGTGAAGGTGTTTGACACGGCCAAGGGCGAGCATGTCGTGAGCGTTGCTTGGATCGCCGATCAGGGTGAGGAAGACGAGGTCACGGTTGACGAGGCTGAGAGCTGAAGAAGTACCGACAGTTTTCTGAAAAGATACGATATTTCGCGTAGAAACGCGCTGGATCATGCTGACTTTTTGACACAATTGCGCGCCATCTGCTTGCCGGTGGGAACGATTGGGTCGAATGAGGAAGGGCACCGTGGCAGCACGACGCGACAGGTGGTTAGATCAAACCAGTTTGAACGGGATCCGGGTTGTGATCGGATCCTTTCTGTCTGCGGTCGCCTTAGGTTTGCCATCAGGGTTCGATCCGCATGCGGTGTTTGATTTCATTGTGCCTGCCGACATGGTGCAGGCGGTGGGAACAACCGCGTGGCTGATGCTCGCTGTGATGTTCGCCCTAGGCATCATGTTGCGGGCCACAACCTTGATGTTGGTGGTATTGGTCGTCTCATCTTGCATGGCGACATACCTGTTGGGCAACGCGGACCTTAGCGTTGTTTGGCAGTTCGTTGCCTTCGCGGCGTCAATGCTTTTGTGTTACGGCTCTCTGAGGCCCTATGAGATGCACAAAGCCGCGCTTTTCCCAGTGTTGGGGCTGCGCGGAGGGGCGGCGCGAGCCATGCAAAAAGACGTTGCACCGCGGCGGGTGAAGGTGACGAAGCGGCCGATCGATCAAGGTGAGGCGCAGGATAATCTTCGACATATGCGGCCGGTGATCGCGCCGACGGAACAAATGATCGGCATGTCTGATCGGGCATCAAGGCGATCGAACCCAGCCGCTTTGCAAGATGATGACTGGCCTGAGGAGGACATCATCAACATCTTCGCTCATCATTGAGGTTGTGAAACCACGCTGCATAGAGATCTTGCTGCCTGTCAGTTGCGCGCCGATACATGCCGCCTTAGGTGACATGGAAACAGAAAGGACATTGAGCAATGGGCATTATCCTTCTTTTCGCCGTAGCGTTTGTCATTCCTTTTTGGAAATTGTTGCCGCAGTACGGTCTCTCAAAATACTGGGCGCTGGCCGCCTCTTTTCCGCTTTTTGCCTTGGCGCTTCTCTATGTGATGGCGTTTCTTTCCACCCCGTCGAAGGGTTAGCTCTGGCGCCGCACGATGACAGCGCGTAGGGTTACAACCGCTGGATGGATCAGGCGCGCCGCATGGGTCACCTCAGGCGGCAAAGGAATACGAATGTCTGCTAAGTATTTGAAATCTTGTATTGTGGTGGCTTTGGTCGCTGGGTGTGGCGCGCCACCCGAGGGGACAAGTCAGGACAATATCTCGGATTTCATTTTGGCAGCCTCGACCATCGGGTGTGACCTGGTCCATGATTCCGACTACGCGCCGGTCGAATTTCAGGCTGGCCTCACCCGCGAGCAGGCATTGAATATCACGGGTTTTCTCATGGCCCGTGGTGATGCCGTCGCGCTGCCCGAGGGTGGTGTGCGCATAACAGGTGGGGCATGTGCGCCTGCATAAGCAGTGACCTCAGGGTCTTGCAGTAAGTTTCTCAAAAACCGCATATATCGACGAGACACCGCGGCAAAACAGCGCTAAAAACGTTTCATGGGCTCAAAATGGGCTTTGGACTGCGACTGAACATAGAAAGAAAAGGACATCCGCCATGGCTGTAAGAGACGAAAACGCAAAACAAAGCTGCCTTTTGGGCTGCGCGGCGACAGGCGGTCTCGTTGGGATTGCAGCGATGGCGCTGATCTTCTTCGTCGGCGAAGAGTATGGCAGCGCGGCGTCGATCTTTCTGGGGGGCGTTGCTGGCATTGTTGTCACTCTCTTGATGATATTCTTGTTTTGCCGCGAGTTGCCTGAGCCACCCGTCATGGCGCGCAGCGCAGCACCAAAACCGACGCCGGCGCCGAGCCCGGCCCCCACGCCTGCACCGGCCCCAGCACCGAGTCCCGAACCCGCCCCTGCACCTGCTGCGGCGGAGGCTGACGCTGGCGCAGATGCTGGCGACAAACCCACTGGGTTGTCTGAGGCCCGCGACGGGAAAGCGGATAACTTGAAGGAAATCAAAGGTGTCGGGCCCAAGCTTGAGAAATTGCTCAACAGCATGGGGTACTATCATTTCGATCAGATCGCAGCGTGGACCGCGAAAGAGGTGGCGTGGGTTGATGAAAACCTCGAAGGGTTCAAAGGGCGCGTGACCCGTGATGGTTGGGTCGATCAAGCTAAAATTCTTGCCTCCGGCGGCGACACGGAGTTTTCAAAGCGCGTTGACAAAGGTGATGTTTATTAAGGTTCTATGACACTTATCGCCCCATGACAGATCGTGACCCCGCTGGCCGGAAAGGCCGCCAGGCAGCATTGGTCATTGCGGGCACCTCCATCTTCTGGATCTTGATGGGCTTGATCGCCGACAAAGAGGGGTTCAGCCAGTCGACGCGACTGGTCTTCGATCTGGTTGCGTTGGCTGGCTTTCTGTTTGCGTTTTGGCTGATCTACCAACTTTGGCGGGATCGACAGGGCGGTGACGGGCAATGATCAAACGTTTTGAGTTTGGCGGGCAAGACATCGCCGCAGACATCCGTGACCGGTACAATTACGACGGCGATCTGGCTGAGATTTACGCGACAACGCGGGATTTCGAGGTGCACAAATGGCATCACTACATCCCGCTCTATGATCGCTACCTCGGACGGTATCGCGGCACGTCTGTCAGGATGCTGGAAATCGGCGTCAGCAAAGGCGGCAGCCTGCAGATGTGGCGCAGGTTTCTGGGCGAAGACGCGGTGCTTTTTGGCATTGATATCAACCCAGACTGCGCCGCGCTTGATCGGCAGTCGGGCCAGGTGCGGATCGGATCTCAGACCGACCCGGCGTTTCTAAAAGCGGTGGTCGAGGAAATGGGCGGCGTTGACGTTGTGCTTGATGATGGCAGCCACAAGATGGCCCATATTGCCGCGTCATTGCACACGCTTTTTCCGATGTTAGAGATTTACGGGACCTATCTGATCGAGGATTTGCACGCGGCGTACTGGGCGGGCTGCGGTGGCGGGTTTCGGGCGCCTGAGAATTTCTACAACACCGTGCGCAAGATCATCGACGACATGCATCACCCCTATCACAGCCGAGATCTTCAGGTGCCAGAGCTTGAGGGGGCTGTGACGGGTGTGCATGTTCATGACTCGCTCGTTGCTATCGACAAAGGACTGATTTTGGACCCCGCGCATTCCAGGGTTTCCTAAGCCACACTTGGCGAAACGTGAACGGTTTTGGGCGTGTGACGGTCTTTTTATCCCCAGGGCGCTGCAGTATAGTGAACTAAGCAAAAGAGGTTGGGCATCCGTGACAAGACGATCAAATATGGTTTGGCGACAGATACTTGTCGGCTTGTGTGTGACCGCCGTTTTGGCGTCCTGCGGGCAGAAAGACGACACCCGGGTGCTGTTTGACGGGATGTACTACAAGGCCAAAACGAAATCCGTCAGCAAAGATGAGCGTAAAGCGTTTGAAACCGTGGTGCGCCGTCCGGAGAAGGGGATCAACGGGGCTTTGGCAGCCGGTGAACATGACGCAAAAATATACTGCCTGACGAGTTTTGGCACGTCTGAAATTGCGTGGACCCGTGGCCCGGCGGATCCGAATGCAGAGCGCTATGCGGAAAGCGGATCACTTGTTTTGAACGGAAGCTGCGTTCTTTGGTGACGGCCCGACGCGGGATGTTATTGCATATCAAACGGGCCATCCCCAGTTTTTTGAGTGTGTCATTGATCTCGGAGAAGTCGTATGTTTCGCAAAACCTTAGGTACTGTCTGCTTGTGTCTGGTCACATTGGCCAATCCTGCCTCCGCAGACACGGGGCTGTCGCAGGAGGCTGACATCAATAAGGGTCTGGTTATCATAGCGGCCGCAGACAAGATCAGACGATCCTGCGACACAATCGGCGGGCGCCTCTTTCGCGCGCAACGCTATGCGAATTCTCTCAAAGAGGTGGCCCGGTCCCGAGGATATAGCGATCAGCAAATCGACGCCTTTCTCGATAGCAAGGCCGAACGGGCCAAGGTCCGTGAAAAGCGTAATGTGTATTTTCAGAACCAGGGTGCAAGCAATCTCGATCACGCTTCACTTTGTGTTTTGGGCTACGCGGAAATCGCCCGTAATAGTCAGATCGGGTATCTGTTGAAAGCCAGATGAGGGCGCATGGCGGGCAAAGCAGGCTTTTTGATGTGCACTGTATGCGCCGTGGCCCTTGCGGCGTGCTCAGGCGGGCCAGCCCCGCGCAAGGATCTGCAAGTCGTGTCGAGCGGTTTTGCCCCTGCATACCTGGGCATTGAGACCCATTTGCTTGACGGGGATCTGGTCAACTTTCAGGTGGAAATGACAGGCGCGCGCGACCGTAGGGATGTGACGCGTTATGCCGACTGCGCGGCCGCGCAGTACACGCTGATCCGCGGTTTTGGCTTTGCCCGGCATGTGCGTACAAATGTGGCAGAACAAAGCGGCACATGGCTTGGCGATGCCGTCTATGTGATTTCGCCATCACTGCCGGACGGTGTTAATCAGCTTGACGCAGAAGTTGTTGCGCAAGACTGCGCCGAAAATGGTATACCTATGGTCTAGAAATATCGGTAAACTCAAACAAAATTGGATCCCGATACTGTATGACAGAGACCCCAAACTTCTTCGAGGCCATGATGGCTCAGGCCCAGGAAATGGCCAAGGCGATGAACCCTGCACTCGCGACGTTTTCGTCAAAGGACATGGAAGCGTTGTGGCCCACCATGCCCAAAGACATGATGGAGATGTTCTTTGGCAAGGGCATCAGTAAAGACGGGCTGGACGCCAAGACCAGATTGCTGATCACGCTGGCGGGGCTGACGATGTTGGGCGCGTAATCTGACACGCATATCCGCATGACGGTGCGCCACCTGCTTGAGGCCGGCGCAACGCGCGATGAGATTGCTGAGACCATCTCGATGATGTCGGTTTTTGCCGGGATCCCCTCGATGACGCGGGCCATGGATCTGGCGCGGGAGATCCTTGATGCACAAGAAGAGAGCGAAGATTGAGGATCTGGCCTGCTTTGATCCTGATAAGCCTCACGGGGCCCGTCTTTGCCGTTGAGCTGGCCCAGTGCAATCGCACCACCCATGTCAGCCACGGGGGTGAGGATATGCACCGCGATCTGGGCGAGGGGCGCGTCATGTGGCGTGATTGGTGGTCACAGGAGGGCACAGCCACGGACTACACAATTATGGATTGCGGCCCGGGTGAGGCGCTCACGTTTCGCACGGCTGAGGTGAATATGGGCGATGACATTCCCTTTGATCGTACTGAGGATGCGCTTGAGGTGGTTGCACGTCACGAAGGCGGCGCGCGCATCTTTGCGACCTTGATGCGCATGGCGGATGATCTGGGTCGCATCGCAAAGGACGTGTCGGTTTTGTCCTCGGACACCGAATCTTGCGCCTGCGCTGCTCTTTATGCTGATTTACGCGGCACCAAAGCGGCCTTTGAGCTCAAAGAGTAACGGTTCGGCTCACATGAATGAGAACAATCGTTGCCCTGCGGTCAATCGGCCTATCTTTTGAACACACAATTGAAGACCGCCCTGCCAATGCCCGTTGCACTCCTCCCCCGATCCGTAAATAAATTCGCCGTATCCGGGCGGCGTCTTGCGCACCGACAAACTCAGAAAGGGTAGGGGGTTTGGAAACCATCATCCTTTTTGCGCCTCTTTTGGGGGCGCTTCTTGCAGGGCTGACATGGCGCGTCATCACAGACGCAGGCGCCCAGTGGGCCGCGACCGGTCTGATGATCTTTGCCGCGCTGCTTTCTTGGGCGCTTTGGGCCAATTTCGACGGCGATATGCGGCAAGTCTATTTGCTAGACTGGGTGCGCTCTGGCACGCTGGATGCGGCGTTGGCTGTGCGTCTGGATGCGACATCAGCGCTGATGATGGTGATCGTGACCTCTATTTCGGCGTTGGCCCATCTCTATGCCATTGGATTTATGGAGCGCGACAAGGCCTTTGACGAAGGCCTCAGTTTTCGCCCGCGTTTCTTTGCCTATCTGTCTTTGTTCACCTTCGCGATGCTGCTCTTGGTGACCGCCGACAACATGCTGCAGCTTGTGCTTGGCCTCAATGTTAGCGCGGCGATGGTCTATCTGTTGATCGCGTTTCGACATCACTACAAAAGCGCCAATGCGGCTGCGATCAAATCCGTGGTTATCATGGGCTTGGGTAATGTGGGTCTGTTCTTGGGGGCCGCAGGGCTCTTTATACTGACAGACAGCCTCGCCTTTGACGACATTTTTGAGACGGTTTCAGACGGCACGTCCGCACCTCTCTTTGCGGGTCTGTCTCTCATTGAGGTATCTGCAACGCTTGTATTGGTCAGCGCCATGGCAGCGTCTGCTCAGATTGTCCTGCATAGCTGGTTGCCCGACGCGATGGAGACGCCAACTCCGGCGTCGGCCCTGATAGCGGGCATTTTTGTCATGAGCGGGGCTTTTGTTATCTGGCGGTTGTCACCGCTCTTTGCGATCGCACCGGGCGCGTCGGGTCTGACGGTTGGTGTTGGGGCTGCAACAGCCCTTCTGGCTGCGCTCTTTGCCTGTACTCAGACGGACGTGAAGCGCGCGATGGCCTATTTTGCCTCGGCGCAGATGGGGTTTGTTTTTGTGAGTTTGGGTTTGGGCTTGGGGCAGGACACCGGCGATATCGTGGGCATGCAACTCCCGCTCTTTGCTGTGGTACAAGTGATGCTTGCTCTTTGCCTCGGTGCGGTGATGCGGGCCATGGATGACAACCGCGATCTCAGAACGTTTGGCGGCTTGCGCCAGAAACTGCCTGCCGTGGCTTTGCTGATGGTTTTGGTGGCCTTGGTCGCAACCGGATTTGGTGTGTCGCAAGCCGCATTGGGCGTGATCGCACCTGCAACAGGGCAACGTCTTTATAGCATGGCTTTCGCATCTCAACCCGTCTTGTTCTGGATCCTGTGCTTCGCGGCCGGATTTGGTGTTTTCGCGATCTGGCGCATCGTCTTTTTGTCCGTCTTTGGCGCCTCGCGAGCGCGTCAGGATGTGTTTGATGCAGTTGGAAAGACGCCGCTGATTATGGTTGTTGCTGTGACAGTCATGGGTGTGATGCTGCTGTCTTTCGTGGTGTGGAAAGTCAACGCATTTGCGGCTTTGCCCGGGTCGTCCACGCCCGGGTGGATGTCAGTTGCGCCCCTCATTGCCACAGGCCTGAGTTTTCTTGTGGCGGTCTGGTTTTACCTGCTGCAACCAGGCCTGCCCAAAACGCTCAAAGCATCGCTGTCCGGGCTACACCTTGCCCTGCAAAACGGATTTTACTTCGATGCGCTTTGCAACCGTATTCTGACGGCGCCGCTCAGGACGCTCGGAGAGGCATTTTCTGAGACAGGCGACGGGCGCGTGTTCAGCGCTCCGTTCTCGGCTCTCAGCACGCGCCTTGTTGTCACCTATTCAGACATCATCGACAGGCGGTTTGGCGGTGTGCTTTTGAGCGCAGGCGCTTTGGTCTTTTTTGGGTTGCTTGCCGTGATCTCGTGGACTGTGATCAGCTGGGATCCCGCTTAATGGACAACTTACTGTCGATCACAATTTTCATTCCCGCGATTGCAGCGGCAATTCTGGGGACCTTTTTAAGCGGTGATGATGCAGAGGCTCGGGGCAACGCCAAATGGGTGGCTTTCATTGCCACTTCCATGACCTTCATTGTCTCGCTCTTCATCGTGTTTGAGTTTGATCCGGGCGACGGCGGCTTTCAATACGTAGAAGAAAAGGATTGGCCGCTCGGCCTGACGTACAAGGTGGGCGTGGATGGCATCAGCCTCGCCCTTGTGATGCTCACGACGTTTTTGATGCCGCTGGTGATTGCGGCGTCCTGGAAACACGAAGACCGGACCAAGGGCTTTGTGATCGCGCTTTTATGTCTGGAGACGATGCTTCTTGGGACATTTCTTGCGCTTGATCTGGTGGTCTTTTTCGTCTTTGCTGAAGGGGCGCTTATCCCGCTGATGGTGGTGCTTGGGATCTGGGGCGGTGACAATGGGCGCGTGTCAGCGCTCAGGCTCATGTTCACCGCTTTGCCCGGCGCGTCGCTTTTGGTTGTGGCGATGGCGGCCATGGCCTTTGATGCGCAGACCACCGACATTGAGGCGTTGATCACGCATCAGTTCAACGCCGAGCCCCTCTCGCTTTTGGGCGTCGAGGTGTCGGGCGGCGCGCAGACGCTGATGGCGCTGGCATTCATGCTGAGTTTTGCCTCCAAGTTGCCGCTTTGGCCGATGCACGCCTGGGTGCAGGAGACTTATGCGCGCGTGCCAACCGGTGCGGCGATGGTCATGGCAGCGCTCTTTGTGAAAATCGGCGCTTACGGAGCGCTCCGGTTTCTCTATCCCATTCTGCCCGAGGGCACCGTGGTTCTGGCGCCCATTCTGGTTTGGTTGTCGGTCATCACCCTGATCTACGCGGCAACGGCTGCCCTCGTGCAAACCAATCTCATGCGGCTTCTGGCCTATGCGGGCGTGGCGCATATGGCCCTGGTCACCCTGGGCATTTTCTCGGCCAACCAACAGGGCATTGACGGTGCGATTTTTCAGATGGTGAGCCACGGGGTGGTGATCTCTGCGCTGATGATGTCTGTGGGCGTGCTCTATGACCGGGCAAACAGTCACGATGTCAAAGCCTTCGGCGGGATCGCCACCCGCATGCCGGTTTTTGCCTTTGGGACTATGATGTTCATTTTCGCAGGTCTTGGGGTGCCTGGCACGTCGGGTTTTGCCGCCCTTTTTCTGACCATCGTGGGCGCGTTTCAGGCGTATGCGCTGGCGGCCGTGCTGGCGATGCTGGGCATGGTGATTTCCGCTGCCGCGCTGCTTTCGATGTATAAGCGCGTGGTGTTCGGGCCGTTGATCAAGCAGAACCTGAAGTCGATCAGCGATCTGGATCGCCGTGAAAAAGCGGTTTTTGCGGCTCTGCTTGTGATGATCCTCTACTTGGGGCTTTTCCCCGGCCTCGTCACTGATGTCACGGGCGCATCGGTCGAGGCGGTTTTGGCAGGCTATGAGCAAGCTGAACCGACCACAGACGAGGTCCAATGAGGGGCCTTTACGGCGCCGTTGGGGAGATTTTTGGAAAGATGAAACGCGAAACATGGCCCGCAGGGTATGCCCGGCGCGTTCTGGATCAGGTAGACAGCACGAACGCCGAGGCCATCCGACTGACACGTGACGTGGCGGGCCCGACATGGATCATGGCGCGCAAGCAGACGGCGGCGCGGGGACGGCGCGGGCGGGCGTGGGTGATGGCAAAGGGCAATTTTGCCGCGACCTTGCTGTTGCACCCGGGCGGGCCAGCCGATCGCGTCGCGCTGCGGTCTTTCGTTGCGGCGTTGAGCCTGTTTGATGCCTTGGTCGCGGTGACCGGCCGGGCCGAAAGCTTTGCCCTAAAATGGCCCAATGATGTGCTGTTGCACGGCGGGAAGCTGGCCGGGATCCTGCTGGAAAGTGCGGGCAGCGCGGGCAAGGCCCAGCACCTGATGATTGGGATCGGGGTTAATCTGGTTTCAGCTCCCAGTGCTGAGCTGGTTGAGCCGGGCTCTCTGCGGCCTGTGTCGCTGCTGGAGGAAACGGGTATCGAAGTCAGCCAGGAGGACTTTCTGGGTCACCTCGCGCTGGCCTATGCCCATTGGGAAGATCGTTTCGCCACCTACGGGTTTGAGCCGGTGCGACAGGCATGGCTTGCCCGCGCTGCCCGCGTGGGCGAGGTGATGACGGCGCGGACAGGCACCACCGAGACAACCGGCATATTCGAGACAGTAGACGAGACCGGCCATCTTGTTCTAAAGACGCGCGACAGGCGGCAGGCGATCTCTGCGGCCGACGTGTTTTTCTAAGGGGCTGGCATGCTTCTGGCCATCGACTGCGGCAACACCAATACGGTCTTCTCGATCTGGGACGGGTCGGATTTTCTGTGCACGCTGCGCACATCAACCCATCATGCGCGCACGGCAGATGCCTATTTCACATGGTATTCGACGCTGGTGAAGCATTACGGCCTGAACGTTGACATCACGGATGTGATCATTTCCTCCACTGTGCCGCGCGTTGTCTTTAACCTGCGCGTGTTTGCTGATCGGTTCTTTGGCTGCAGGCCGTGGGTGGTGGGCAAGCCGGATTGCGCTTTACCGGTGAACCCCAGGGTGGATGAAGGCACGATCGTGGGGCCTGACAGGCTGGTGAATTCGGCAGGGGCCTATGATCGCCACGGCGGCAACCTCATTGTTGTGGACTTTGGGACGGCGACCACCTTTGATGTGGTGGCCGATGATGGTGCTTACGTCGGCGGGGTGATTGCGCCCGGTGTGAACCTGTCGCTGGAGGCGCTTGCTGCTGCGGCGGCGGCGCTGCCCCATATCGACGTTACAAAACCCCAAAAGGTTATCGGCACCAACACGGTGGATTGCATGCAGTCTGGTGTGTTTTGGGGCTATGTGGGCCTCGTGAATGGAATATGCGCACGTATCAAGGGCGAATATGACCGCTCGATGCGTGTGATCGGAACTGGCGGGCTTGCGCCGCTTTTTGCGCAAGGAGACATGCTCTTCGACGTGATCGAAGAGGATCTGACAATGCATGGGTTGACAGTGATCCATGCGCATAATGTGAAAGGCAATTAGAGTCCAAAATGAGCAGTGAACGTATGGTCTATCTGCCCCTCGGCGGGGCGGGTGAAATTGGTATGAACGCCTATGTCTACGGCGTGGGTCCGCCAGACAAGGAGAGGTTCATCCTTGTGGATCTGGGCGTGGCGTTTCCGGATATGGACGGCACGCCCGGGGTGGATCTGATCTTTCCCGATGTTTCGTGGCTGGAAGCGCGGCGTGATCGCCTTGAGGCCGTGTTCATCACCCATGCGCACGAAGATCATGTGGGCGCCGTTGCGCATTACTACGATAAACTGGGCGCGCCGATTTATGCCCGCGCCTTTACCGCCAATATCGCGCGGCGCAAGATGGATGATCGCGGGCACCCCGAGCGCGCTGTGATCACGGCGAGCGCCTGGCCGGAAACGGTGGAAGTGGGGCCCTTCAAAGTGGGCTTTGTGCCCATTTCCCATTCAATCCCCGAAAGCTCCGGCCTTGTCATTGATACGCCCGCAGGTCGCATCGTACATTCAGGCGACTTCAAGATTGATCTTGATCCCGTGGTGGGTGAGGCGTTTGACGAAGCGCTTTGGACCTCGCTTGCGGAGAAGGACGTGCTGGCGTTGATGTGCGATTCGACCAACGTCTTCAACGCCCATGAGGGCCGATCTGAATCGACGCTTGGATCCGATATCGAAGATCTGATCGCCTCATCCAAGGGCATGTTTGTCGCCACCACCTTTGCCTCGAACGTGGCACGGGTGAAGACATTGGCCGAAGCCGCAGACCGGGCCGGGCGGTCGGTGTGCCTGATGGGGCGCGCGATGCGGCGGATGATTGAGGCCTCCGTTGAAACAGGGGTGCTGACGGGGTTTCCGCGCACCGTGACGGTGGAAGATGCCCGCAACATTCCACGGGAAAATCTGGCCCTCATTGTCACCGGAAGTCAGGGCGAACGCCGCGCGGCCTCGGCCCAGTTGGCGCAGGGCAAGTACAACGGCATTGAGTTGAAATCGGGAGACATGTTCCTCTTTTCCTCAAAGACCATTCCGGGAAATGAGCGCGGTGTGAACCGGATCATCAACCAATTTAGCGAAATGGGTGTAGATGTCGTCGATGACAGTTCCGGCAAATATCACGTCTCTGGCCACGCGAACCGACCTGACTTGCAGCGGTTGCATCAGATGGTGCGCCCGAAGATCGTTGTGCCCATGCATGGGGAACACCGGCATCTGCGCGAGCATGTGAAGATCGCCAAGCAAGGCCAGTTTGATGCGGTTTTGGCGCCCAATGGCACAATGATTGAGCTGACCGGTCCGACCGCGACCGTGGCGGAGTATGTCGAAACGGGGCGCGTCTATCTGGATGGTCACGTGCAGGTGGGCGCGCTTGACGGCGTCGTGCGCGATCGCATTCGCATGGCGCTCAACGGTCATGTCACGGTGAACCTCATTCTCGACGAGGAGGATGACCCTCTGGGAGAGCCTTGGTGCGAGATCATGGGCCTGCCACAAGAAGGCAGCAGCCGTGCGCCGCTCGTGGATATCCTAGAGGAAGATCTCAGCCAGTTCATCGGACGGGCAGGGGATGCCACGTTGACGGATGACGACAAAATCGAAGAAGGGATGCGCCGCGTTGTGCGTCAGACGGCCATGCTGGAGATCGGCAAGAAGCCCGAAGTCACCGTAATCGTCAGCCGTCTGAGCTAAGCGCCCCGCATTCTTTGAAAGAATGCGGACCGAAATCTTTCAAAGATTTCGGCACCCTGCGGTTAGCAGGCCCCGGTCGTGTATCCGCCTCGGCCGTCCGCATAGGCGCATTCATTGGTTTGGCTGTTTCTGGCAATCAATGCGCCAGCGGCGGCGCCTGCCAGCGTTGAAACAGCCAGCCAACCATCACCGAAGCCCAGGATCGTGCCCGCGATGAACCCGGTGCCCGCGCCAATGGCGCCGCCGCCCAGCGTTCGTTCCTCTGTATCAGTGAGACACCCGGCCAGAACGAGTGGCAGGGCAAGGAGTGTCGGTTTTATGAAGTGCTTGGTCATGGCTCGGCCTTCTTTTGTCATATGTGCCAAAGCCTAGACACGCAGTTGGCGTGCGCAAGTCCTCAATGCGAAAACGGCGATGTTCGGCGCCAAAGGGCGTCACGTGGGCGGGTCCTCGCTCGTGGATTGCCCGGGCAAGGGATTGCCGGGCGCGGTCAGCGTCTCTGACACCGCCGCGGGGTCTTGGGTGTCCGCATCTTGGCGCATCTCCCGGATGCCGATATAGACGCCGCTGAGGATCACCAAAACCATACCGATGATGGTGTTTACCGGCGGCACTTCCGACCATATCACCCAGGCAAGCGCCGTTGCGATTGGCAGATACGAGTAGTCAAAGAGTGAGATCTTGCTGGGCTCTGCCACTTGATAGGCGCGTGACAAAAGCACGTAGCCGGTCAGGCCTGCCCCGCCGAGGCAGAGCAAGGGCAGGATATGGGCGGCTGGCACGTCTGGATAGTCCCAGATCATGTGCGAAAACTCAGCTTCAAACGTGAAAATCTGGTTCAGAACGAACCCCATGATGAGCACAACCGGACCGGACCACATCAGCGTATAAAGCCCGACGGTAAGGCTCGATTCACGGTCTCCCACATGTCGCGCCAGGATCTGCGAAGCGGCGTAAAGCACCGCAGAAATGAGCGGCAGAAGGGAGATCCACGTGAAAACAGATCCGGTTGGATTGATCGCGATCAGCACCCCCAAAAATCCCATCGCCAGAGCACCGATGCGATGCGGCCCGATGCGTTCGCCCAGGAACAGGATGGCCATGAGGGCGATGATCAGAGGCGCTGAGAAAAAGATCGTGGTCGCCTCAGCCAGACCCATAAAGGGAAAAGCCATGTAAAAGACGGCAAATCCGACAGCAAAGAGCGCACCACGCAGGCAGTGAATATGCATCAAACGCGTGCGCAGCATGCGCGCCCCGCCGATGATCAGGATCAGTGGTCCGAGCACAACGACCGCCATGCAAGAGCGCAAAAACAGCAAGGCCCATATGGAATAGGACGGCAGGTACTCTTTCATGAGCGCGTCTTGCACCGCGAAAAAGCTCATGCCGATCACCACGCAACCGATGCCCGTGAGTGTGCGTGACGACGCAGCAGAGGATGCAAAAGCTGTGGTCATGGCTTCACGCTAATCGCGGGTAGGCCAGCCTGTCTTGCAGTTTTGCGACCCGGTGTCGCAAACGAACGTAGGATCGCAGCAGGAAAAAAGGCCCGTTCAATCCAGACGGAAGCGTAGGGCCCTTTTTTAAGTTACGCTTTGTTCATGCGGTTCTCGATCAGATCATCCACCACTGCCGGTTCCGCCAGAGTAGATGTATCGCCGAGCGCGCCGTAATCGTTTTCCGCGATCTTACGCAGGATCCGGCGCATGATCTTGCCGGACCGGGTTTTTGGCAGCCCGGGGGCCCACTGGATCTGGTCGGGCGACGCGATCGGGCCGATTTCCTGTCTGACCCAAGTCCTGAGTTCCTTGCGCAGCTCTTCGCTGGGCTCCTCACCGGTCATCAGCGTCACGTAGCAGTAAATGCCCTGGCCCTTGATCTCATGCGGGTACCCAACGCCCGCTGCTTCGGACACTTTGGAGTGGGCCACGAGGGCGCTTTCCACTTCCGCGGTGCCCATCCGGTGGCCTGATACGTTGATCACATCGTCCACGCGGCCGGTGATCCAGTAATCGCCGTCTTCATCCCGGCGACAGCCGTCACCGGTGAAATAGTAGCCTTTGTAATCCGAGAAATATGTCTTCTCAAAGCGGTCGTGATCGCCCCAGACAGTGCGCATTTGACCTGGCCAGCTGTCTTTGATGCAGAGCACGCCCTCAACACCGTTGCCCTCAATTTCCACGCCAGAGGCCGGATCAAGCACGATGGGTTCAACCCCGAAAAACGGCTTCATCGCAGAACCTGGCTTGGTCGCGTGCGCGCCGGGCAGGGGGGTCATCAGGTGGCCACCCGTCTCTGTCTGCCACCAAGTATCCACGATGGGGCATCTGCCGCCGCCAACCACGTCGTTGTACCAGTTCCACGCTTCTGGATTGATCGGTTCACCGACGGTGCCCAGGATCCGAAGATCGCTGAGGTCGCATTTTTCGACAAAGCTGTTGCCCTGACCCATCAGCGCGCGGATGGCGGTGGGCGCGGTGTAGAACTGGTTCACCTTGTGCTTTTCGCACACCTCCCAGAAGCGTGACGCATCCGGATAGGTTGGAACCCCTTCGAACATGAGTGTCGTCGCGCCGTTCGCAAGGGGGCCATACACAATGTAGCTGTGGCCCGTGACCCATCCCACATCGGCGGTGCACCAGTAGATTTCACCGTCGTGGTAATCAAAGGTGATCTCATGGGTCATCGCTGCAAAGACGAGATATCCGCCCGTGGTATGCACAACGCCTTTGGGCGCGCCGGTTGAGCCGGAGGTGTAGAGGATAAACAGTGGATCCTCGGCGTTCATTTCTTCCGGCGGGCAATCTGCGTCGACCTTTTCGGCTTCTTCATGCAGCCAGTAATCAAGACCATTACGCCACGCGATCTGATCGCCTGTGCGCTTCACCACAAGGCATTTCACTTCGTCGAAGTC
>ERZ1740065.512-NODE-512-length-20896-cov-11.669786_pt1 | contig 20896 bp, 22 predicted proteins | sample MGYA00581738_ERZ1740065 | MGnify/ENA primary metagenome ERZ1740065 (study PRJEB43018, sample SAMN04849749) | marine metagenome | isolation source: floating plastic debris | place: Pacific Ocean | collected 2008-09-01 | study: EMG produced TPA metagenomics...
GTTTGTGTTTGTGTGTGTGTTTGTGTGTGTGTGTGTGTGTGTGTGTGTGTGTGTGACCTTGTAATTGAACGTGAAGCGGCGCGTTGCCTCTCTCCCTTCTCTCTGCTGTAGTCGGTCAAATAGCTAGCTTCAATCAGGCTGCAGCGAGGCATAAGATGCAAATAATGAAATGCCTGCTGCTTATTTTCAACTGTTTGTTTGTTTAGCCGAAAATCTTTGTTTCTGTTGACTGTAAGGATCGCCCTAGAGTAGTGTTCAGCAGCTCTATGGTTCTTGGCTGATCGGTCACACGATGTGAAGTCAGCAGCAGTTACGATGGGGGGCAGTGTGGACTAGCAGGGGCTCTTTCTGCTTGCTTACTAGATGATGAAATAACCAGCACATTCATATGGTAACTTCATAAATAGCTAGCCGCAAAACCGTGCTTTATCTCCGTGTCCCTGAGCTGTTACCAGCAGCCGCTGTCATCAAATCATTGGAGCCTGGTACGAGAGCTGAGAGCTTGCATTCATCGTAATTGGACTGCAGCGTGCCATCTGTTTTATCACCGCGTTCCATTGTCTCCTTATCACAGAAATCAGTGTCACCAGCGTTCTCCCCTCGTTTTCTACCAGCGCTGGTATCCAAAGATCGATTGTAATGAAAGCACCAGTTGCCAGAACCAGTGTACATCCGGCGGTAGTGCTATTACTGACTGATGGTTTTATGGGTGAATGGGACTACAAACACGAGGGCTGTGAGCTCATTGTTTTCATTCCTCGCAGCTCTGAACTCGTGAAAAGATAGCAGCTGTTATCACCTGCAGCAAGCGGTCATTATCTTCAATGTACTAGCAGTGAATCGCTGGTAGGATATGATGAAACTGTTCCTTGGCATGTTGCTGGATGAACTGAGTTGAAGGAGGGGCAGCGGGGACATCGCTATGACTCTCTTCTCTGTGTCCACCAACAATAGCAGTCTTTGTAATAGCAGCATCAACGCACCAGAGTTGATGAATGCCAGGCAGCGTGACTCAGAGATGCTCTCCCCTGCTGCCTCAGCTCCTATCGATCAGATTTTCCTGCTCTTGTTGTTGTTGATAATGTTTCGCCGATTCTGCAATTACTGGCGCTAATGTAGCTGTTGAGGTTGATGCATCCCAGCTTGGCATTTCTGCCAAACTTGATCTGGCCGCCTTGTAGTACAGATTCAGGTAATCACCAGTGATGAGAACAAGATGCGGAATCAGAGCGGAGCGGCTCTACAGCTCTATTGTCAGCTACGCATGCATACGCTTTTACTGTTTGCTGGTAAATAAAAATCTGAAGCATAAACATAACGGTTTTGTTCTTGAGCTCACTTGGCAGATAGAGGCATTGTTTGAAGAGGCTTCATCTATACAGGCTAATATAAGATTTCGAGCATCAGTTTTTGTCGCCTCTTTCTCAACTCTCCTTTAGTGAACTGGTCTGGGAATGTCTATGTTTCTAATGCCAATGTGTATGAGGGTATCTATGCTGTAGACTGATGTTTTGTCTGAGTGACCTGTCACAGTTGACCTGTGAAGCGATATCCAGACTAGAAGGATTCTGACCACTATCTGACTCATGTCATATCTTTCAGGCCAGCCTGATGGAGAGCGGTTATGCGTTCAGAGAACTCGTTCCATACATCATTGACTGTACCAGGGAGCTACATCGCCACTCGCCGCCCTCCTCGCCTAACCAGTGGCTCTTCGACATGAATGAAGTCCTGTACTACACGTATCCTGTCATACTGACTATTGGAATTATCTTCTCAATCATAAACACTGTCATCGCTGCCAAAATGGCCTCCGACTCCCACGAGTGCTACATGGCTGCATTCAACCTGTCCTGCACACTGATGCTGGTGGCAGCGTGCGTGTTCCAGCTGCCGAATTACGTCCGACAGCCCGTAAACGAGTACACGCTCATCCTGCCTTATTTGCCAGCTGTGGAGACTTGGTGCTGGTACTGCTGTACTTGGCTTCTCATCACCGTGGTTATGGAGAGGGCGATGCATGCTATGTGCGGCAAATGGCACTCATCTTTTGGTAAGATACACGGCACGCTGGCAGCACTGCTGATCATGATAGTGTGCTTCGTCAGCACACTGCCATCCTACTGGGAGTACAAGCTTGTACTGGTAAACGACAGTCCTAACGAGGTCAATTGTACCAGAGGTATCCTTGTGCCAAGAGAGAACGTGCTGCAGAAGGACGGTAGTTACATCGTGGAATACAACTGGTACCACTGGTTCGAGATGATCGCTGGCATCTCCTTGCCGTACCTGGTGCTGCCCATGATTCTAGTACCGCTGGTATGTGTCAAAGTACACATATATACATCTATGCCGTCATCAAACGGTAAAAGCAAATACTCAATCGGACCAAGCGTCAAAGAGCAGCTGAGAGAAGAGAGAAGTTTCAATCGACTGATATTTACTATTTCTATCCTGTATCTTATCGCTTCGGGTCCGAGGAATGTCCTCAGGCTAATGCACAACCCTCCCATAAGCCTGGCAATCAGTAAGGATCAGCTGCTAATGTCGACGCTGACTGTATTGTTTGACGTTTTGTTTTATTCATTCTTTTCCAGCCTATTTTTCCTTTACCTGTCATTTGGCAGTAAGTTCAGGACAACACTTTACTATCTTTGTTGTTGTAAGAAAACTGAAACCATGGATTACTATTGATTGTGCTTCCTGAGTTGTATTTCTCGTGCTGCTGTTTAGTCCCATGCGGCTTTGACTCCGCTTCTTTGTAATAGCATTTTGTTTTGTATATAGCATTTATGCCATACAATATCAGTCCCAAAGCAGGCACGCTTAGCTGGTGACACACAATAATCATTATTTTCTGGATGACTTTTGTGCTTTCTATTTTTTTGAGCATAATAAACAAACTCGATACTTTATACCTGCTTCAGTTTTGACGATTGTAGTAAATGTAAGAGTTATCTGCTCTTGAGTACGGAAGCAATGGTCCTACAGTGTGTGTATAGAGACTGTTGACTTAGAGTGGCTTACCAATTAGGGGAGGTAGTGCTGAGCTGTCAAAGAAATACGTCCTGGTGCATACTAGTCCAGACTTGGGAGCTATTGCATGGCATACCTGAAGGGAATTATGGTAACCAGTTACTGTACAATAAGTAATAAAAGCTCATCAAACAGGAACCACGTTATCGTTACCATATGATAAGTAGAGGAGTTCGGTGGACTGGTGTAGCCTGGTGTCAGGTCCAATGTTTTCGCTCCCATCAAAACAAAAGGTTTACCCCTGCATGACATCAGGATCAGGTGAAGGCTACACGATCACATTCCAAAGGGAAGACAACTCCATAAAAACTTATTAGTTGATGTTGATTGCCGATGATGATCAAATTGTTTTGACATATGTTCAGTCAATGACAGCGGTTATCTTATACAACTCTTACTTTGCCTCAATCCTGCCCACCCCAGCTAAAAGTGGCTGTCATGAACACTACCTCCTTCCGTCTGCAGAATCTCTAGTGTTTACATACCGTAAAACGGTATTTGTCTGTGTGGAAAACTTTGTGCAATTGGGCATGCTGTAAAAGATTTACAATTTAACAATTTTTACATACTTCAACCTCTGTCTGACATAATCCGCGTCAAAAATAGATGCGAGTTAACAACCGGCAAGTTGATGTATGAAGAAGCAAAACTGTCAAAAAACTTGAAAGGATAAATAATCTTCGCCATTTTTAAAGCATAGAGAGGAGAGATACATTGCAGCAATTATTACAGGAATTATTGTTACCAGATTGATTTGGTGAGAGGTGGCTTAGTATCCCTCGATGTCAGCAACCCATGATTGTAGAAGGTAGTGAACGTCTCAGCGACTTGCTCCTCCGTCATCTCAGCTGACAGCTGCTTGTTACTACAGGAAGAGCACATGAGTTGAGACGATATACTGGTGCCCGATGTAAGAGATGGAAACTAACCTGAACATGTCAACCATCTTGTTTAGATGCTCCCACTGCGCACAGAAAGTTGGAACATGCTAAAAAATGCATTTTACACCGTTTCAAATATTGCAGTTCCATAGATGATGTGACCCTAACAAGGCTTACTAGTATCAACACTATTCTGCTGGCTAAATGCTAAATGCTAGTAGCTTATTCTGATTATTTGGTTGGTCTAGCAGCTGGTTGTTGACTGCCTGTATACTTTGTTGAACAGGTTTGTTGTAGATTTCTTTCAACAGTAACTTAAATACATGATACTGTGCTTGTCATAACAAACCTCTGAGGCAAACTCCTCGATTCTTGTGGCATCTACAGATTCATAAATATCATACAGCTGCTTAGATATATCTACCAGTGTGTGCTTGAGAGTGAAGAATGTTCCACTGTAAATGTATAAAAGGTGGCGTGTGATCAACATGAAAAAAATTAGCTGCACTCAACAGTTTTCAACAGTATTGATGAGAGACCTGCCATAACCCTCCAGTGCATAGGCTTGTATTATAGGCCACTGCTCCACCTTCATTGCATCAAATTCTTGCTGGTTGTGAGAAAAAAACGGAATAGAAATTTTTTCGCAACCAGACAGCATGGACACAAATGTCTTGATCTTGAATTCTTCTGCTTCATCTGTGTTTTGCTCGAACTAAATGTTATGAAAGCACAAAAGATATCATACATTGGACTCTAATTGAATGGGATTTTAAGCACTTAATGGACTTACGTAGCTCTTTTCTAGGCAGTGTATGACAACATCTGGCCACAAAGCTGTGTACGGCAGAATGAAACCATAGTTCACTGGGTTGCAGTATACATCGGTTCTCTCATGCTTTACACACACAATTACATCTGCAGAATTTTTATGAATTGTTTTATCTCAATATTCACACTCATTACTTTGCTACTTGTAAATCAACTTACCATCGATTGAGTCCTCATCCTGAGCAGCCCTATCAAAATGGTGAATACCCAATAGAATAATTGGACAACAAAATATCATTCTTCAAATATCAGTCGAATGTGAAAACAACGTGTAAACCTCACCTTATCAAATCTTGACGATGGCGATCAAGCTGTCCCAAAAATAAATAATTGAGACAATCGTGCATGGACTCATCGTAACGACAGTCGATACCTACAAAATTGTAACAATATTTCAAAGAAATGTACATGGAAAGAGCAAAATATTGCATTGCTGATTGTATTACCCTCAATAATGATCAATGTATCCGTATCAGTTGTCTGCATGAGTCTTTGTAGCCTCTTTAACCTTGAAAAGCTGCAAGTGTCGATAATGAAATAGCGCATTCCAAACTCGCTTTTAGTTATTATTCTATGCGAATGGACAGCCATACCTTGCATACGCAGAAGGCGTCTGAGATTTCTTCAAGAAAGGTTTCAGCTGTATGTACTTTTTAGAAGCCATTTTGATGAATTTCGTTTCAACTCAACTATGGACTGCTAGTACACGGTCAAGCTCATCCATTCTCCTTCTTCTAGCCCTTTAGCATCCATATTGTTTGATCACGTGAATACTACGGTAGTACCTAAACCTGTAGGTCTGTAGAAAACGCCGGCTTCCCAGCATTCTAAGAAACGCGCGAGTTTCACACTGAAATGAATTAAAAAAATGATTAAATATGAATAATAGTCAAAATAGAAAATATTATGTTTAAAATTTGGAGGAAACGAGATAGATAGCCCATGCTCGCTGATGGAATAGTAATAAGCCGTAGATCAACACTAGTAAAAGGTCACATCTGGAGGTCAGTTTTGCCGGTCAAAGCACGTGGTAATGTTGTTGTCTTCACAGCGCCCACGTCTCGGAGTACGTTTACACATCATCACGAAAAAGCGATATGAATCTGAAAATGATAGCATTAAAGTAATAATTATGATGACAGTGACAATTTGCCTGTATTAGAAAGTCAAGTTATTGCCAAATATAGTTTGATATACCGCAATAGAAAGAAAAAACAAATTTGGCAGAATGCCAATGCGCATGATTGGATATGAGCTTGACCTATATCATCGGATCTGACACAGTTTGTTGAAAGCTCTTCCACATCAATTTCATTCTTTCTCTTGGAGCTGGACTGATCGGACGCTCAACTGGTAAATGTATGCAATTCTACTTCGCTTTCGAAAACGACCACTTTCACACGTTAAACGCTCAGCGGGATGAACAAACTCAACGCCATTTGATTATGGTTGCATGAAGTTAGAAGTAGCATTCATAACGTTTGGGCGTCCTGATCTTGCGAAGCAAATTGCCTCCTCATTTAGTGAAACGCCGCCTCATTTACCACCCACATGGCAAACTGCGGTGATTTTCATGGTTATTTTTTAAAGCAATAATTCTAATAATGTGTTCACCTTTTAGGATGCAACTAAATACTTCGGCTTTAGTATAAAATTGATGTAAAGCATGTAGGAAAATATATTGACTAGTAGAGCTGACTTATCAATGACTACGGGTAAATTTCCTTTCATGGGTATTGTTTGTAGACGTGGTGTTACTAGAATATCGGTGGTGTGACAAGAAAAGGAAGTTCAACAGGTTGAATACATCAGAACAGGTATACATAACTCACCTGCATGCATGTACCTGTGGTACGTACCGTGTTTCTTCAGAATTAAGACACGTGCCCTAATCTTGAGGAGACTTGGGTGTGGTCTATTCCCTCGAGGTTTAGACACAGTGCCCCATTACGTAACTTATATGTTGTAAGGTGTGCAGTCAAGGATCTTTCTGGACATGCCTGACCTCACCTGCGTAGACGCGTCTTAATTCTGAGGGAACATGGTAGATGTACCTGTGGTAGACACATGTACCTGTGGTACATACGTGTATATTCAGCCTATATAGGTGCACCTGTGACAGTGTAGGATGGTGTCACATAAGTTTTTACAAAGTTTTACTGGTCCGTGACATTGGAAATTGAGTACTAGTTTGTGGAAACATTCGATTGTGAATTGACGTTGTAGTCGGGTCCCACACTACAATCAGTCAGTTCATAGTCATGAGTCACCCTAGTTTCAGATATCTACTTCAGTTTACTACAACGAGAAATGAAATCAAGTGAACTCAGTCCAGCCACACTGAATAGTCTACTATAAGCCAATACCATGATTGCGTTAGGCGTTATACGCTATACTTCGCTGGTAACTTTCTACCAAACTAGCGTACATCACTCGGACTCGGAGAAACCGCTGCACAGGTTGAGCACAATTAGCGCAAAATATACCTACTTATTGTTTTAGGCTGATCGATTAAAAACTGTTTGCAGTAGTGCGGCGGCGAGTAAATCTCTAGCTTTGTGTAGCATATGCAGTGGTAGTTTAGTAACTATCAATGTGGCATTCAGCCTCGAGCACACATTAAAGGTGCTACAATATTATGGCAAGGACATGGTGAGTGGTATCTCACACCCATGATGAATGATGTGGTTTGAAACTTTTTGGTATCGAGTTTCTTCCCAGCGCAATGATAATCAGGCGATTTCCATCTCTCACGCTGTGCCATTCATTGCTTGTTCACAAGCTGAATGGACTGCCAAGTCGATATCTATCGCCAATAGTTCACGCAGTTATACACGCGGTTATACACGCGCTCTCGCTGCCTTGGTATTGATTCGCTTCGAATCCACCTCGAATAATTACACAGTGCGTGTGAGAGAGAGCCCACTGTCCTTGTCAGGTACATCTACCTGTGCGGTATCAGCTTGTAATCTTGCAACGCAGTGGCTAGACATGAAACGCGTATTTAAGCAGTGTTTGGTCAAACCGCAACCCCATAAACCTGTGGAACAAATACATATCAAGTCATGCACATATCTATCAAGCAAACAAGCATTTCATACTATCTGTGGTGCTGCCATGCACACTCGTGTAGCTTTGTGGCCATGGGACCTGTCGACTGGGGGTAAATAGTTTTCTCTGCATTTGCTGGGCAGAGAGAGAGGAAGGGAGGGAGAGAGAAAGAGTGTGCGTGTGTGTGTATGTGGGAGGGGAAGATGATAGATGGAGAGGAGGTGGAGAAAGGGAGGGGAGAGCAGAAGGTAGAAATGGAAGAAAGAAGGGAAAGGGAAGAGAGGACCGAAGAGGGCACAAGGGAGAGTAGTAGCAGGGTAGCGGTAGGCAGTACGGTAGTGAAGAACATTACAGCATGGCGCAGTCAAATATGACCTGCATGCTGTTGTTATTGTCAATAAGCCATGTTGACTATCAGTTGAGTGTAGGCCCTTACTCACCCACCCTCACCCTCATCCCCCCCCACTCGCCATATGTACCTACACTACATGTCATTATGGATGCCAGTAAGAGCCAATGGCTTAGTGGGTAGCAGTTGAATGTTTTAGTCTATGTTTAATTAGAGCCAATAATTAATGAAGTGTGAAGCTGTTGTTGGTACATCGGCAGTGTCATTGTGGTAGTGCCATTGTGCTTGTCTTCATAAATATGTAACACGAGGCGTCTCAGTGATACCAGCACTGCTGGATACCCCCCACATACAGCTTGGGTGTGTCTCCACACTTTGGAGATACTAGTAATGATTGTGACAGTATTGCGTAACTCAGGTCGGATAGGGCGAGGGTCATCATTCTGTGCCCTTCTCGCTGGAGGTGACTGTGGGGGCGGTGGCGGCGCGCTGTTGACACTGTTGAGAGTAGCTGAAGAGCCGGCTCTGTAGTAATTAAGGCTGGTATGCGGGTGGTTGAAAATGAAAATTGTTGCAAACAAAGCGATTTGTTTAAAGAAATTAGCAGACCAAAGCCAGTATGCTCTGTTTGTGTGAGCTGCTGGTGGTAGGCTGACCGCTCACTACACGGCTGCGCTCTAGTCCACACGCGTGTCCAGAGTTGATGAAATACATGGTGGCGTTTGGTTGTGATTATGGTAGCTGACGCCCTTATCTTGCTCTGTATCATTAATCCAGTCTCACTCGATTGTCCTGTACTTGAACGGCATTGGACAAAGACGCCTCCACCACGCTCCTCTCCGCCCTGAGTGTTTCATTACTCTTGGAGGATGCAGTCTGAAATGTCATCGTCTCGAAGTTTGTCTTACCAAATAACGGTGGCCAATGCCAGCGCTCTGAATTATCGTTTGTTTACCAAACTGCTCTCAATATAAAAAATATTTGTCAAGAATAGTTTATCCTCCTCACGGTATGAGCGTAGGCAGCATGTGATTGGCACACGCATACAGCGCATGAGTTTAGACATATGGTGGCCTTGACATTGATCTCACAGTGAATTATCGCCCATAAGTCTGTCTGCCTCTTCCCTTGTACTGCATCTCTCTTGTCTCTCCCTCTGTCTCCACCCCTCCCTTCCCATCTCCTTCCCCTGATGGTGCTGTGCATTCTCACCTACCTCCACCTCCTTCCGCCTCTGCAGTAGCTATGTCGCTCTGTGTGACACTCTCAATTCTTCTGACCATCTCTACCTCCAACCTCCGAACTAGCCCTATATCTCTACTACTCACAATGACCTCTCCCCCACTCACAACGACCTCTCCACCACTCACAATAATCTCCACATGAGAAGTTGTTAGGGATGGCAGCCTGATAGTGAGGCTGGCAGGAACGTTCTCAGAACAGCTGATGACAACTGCAGTGACTCACATACAACATATGTGCAATATACATACATGCATACGTATGTACGTACACGTTCCCATGTACATGCATATACGTACACATTCCCGTGTACATGCCCACACGCTCATGTGCGTGACATCGTAGGCGAAACGTTGGCTCCAAGATTCCTCAGTGGAATGGCCTTGTCGAAAACAGCTCCTGTGGAATTCTTAACAGCTCCTGTACTGTATTTGTTCCTTTTGTTTGAACGATGCTTGCGATGTTATAGAGTGTTATCGATGGCCTATTTACACTGCTCCAGTCACGCAATTGTTTAGCTAGAAAATTGTTTAATACCATACATTGTTATTTCGCATTCGATACATACACTGCCCTCTCTGTGTGTGTGACGAACGCTGACAGTCCGTCACGTTGTTTCTTGTAGTATCGTCGAGAGTGACTGCGACAAGCTACAGGATTATATGGCTGAGTACTGAGGAGTTCTGGGTAGACCATCACTGGTATGGCCGCCAGATAGAACGGTGCGAGTGATCGACAGTGCGGTAACTGGCGCGCTGACGGCTACTGGAGGTCATAGTGACGGCGCTGGCCGCCAACGCTATGCTCGCTGTACAGACTCTGACCACGCAGCTGCGGAGCCAGACGCTCGCTGACTCTGCCTCCTCGGCATCCTCTAGTCAAGTAAGTACTCATCACTCTCTGAGTCTGGTCTCTCCCCAAGAACCTCTCCTTCCTGTGAAAAATTTCGACAGCATTTCTGGTGTTGCGGGAGAGTTTTGTTTGTCTGGTGCGTCTGCTCATCTCTGTCTGTGATTGCAGGAAGAGACCGGTTCCAAGGTGCGCCATCACTCCGAGCCTCAGCCTCCACGATCGCTACTCGCCGGTTAGTATACGCACTCCTGCCGCCTCACACGGCTCAAACGTCCTGCATCGATGAGATGGAGGGAGATGGAGATAGACGGTGGATAGAATGCATGCGTGTAAGAATTTGAGGAGGGAAGGAATTGAGTACAGGGGGATGTGGAAGTAGAGGGCATTTATAGCAGCTGGAGGGATGGAGGACAGCTACTCGACTAGGACATGTGTATCGCGATATTATTCCATCATTATGCCCGTGTTTTTACTCGTATCTGTAGAGTCTGCTAAGAAAGTAAAGCTGATCACATTTGAAGATGGATCCGTTGACGGTGGAATGTGCGTATCGTCGCTTCTGTTTGCCTTGCCCGCGGGATCGTCTGCCTGGGACTGCTCATCTAACCCACCGAACAAAAGGCCCTGCCGCTCCATGTCCATCCCGAACGACGGCGAGCTGCAGGCCCGCTGGCTGCAGACTCAGACACGGGCGCGCCTACACCGCCCCGTGGCCGTCAGGCCCGGTAGTGGAGGTTCTCGCTCCAAGGCGTCTCACCACTCGCGCGGCCTATCACTCTGGCCACCCGCCATCTGTCACGATGTGAATACTCCGCCCGAGTCACCGCGCTCGCGGCCTTCATCCGCGTCCAGCGGCTACTTTGACTCACCTCTTACCTCAATATCCAATCTCACAAAGAACAAGTGTGAATCTCTGCACACCCTACCCTCGCGCCATACGCCTGATGTGTTGGGCGGCACTGACGACACTAGCCGCAGCAGTTACAGCGTACGCGTGCTGTCGGCCAAGTCGATGCCGTCTGTGTCGGCCGGCGAATGCCTGCAGTCGAGCCCCCAGAAGCAGCGACTGCTGCGCTGTAAGTCTCAGCCGTGCGTCACTCACGTACGGCGCTGTGGCACTAAGAGGAGGCACGAGGACGCCGACTACAGCCGGCCGTCGATCAACTTTCACAAGATGGCCGAGGTGAGTGTGATTGAGCTGCGACGATGGTCAATCGGCGTGCGAGCGGTGTGTGACATTGACGTGAGCGACATAATCAAATGTGCCGTTTGAGTGCCATGCCGCTCACTGAATGAGCACCGGGCCTCAGGCGCTTGTTTTTAAGGTGGATAATTCAATAGTGTTCTCCGTCTTCCAGCCGAGGGATGAGCAAAAGATTTACTGTTTGTCTGATGCGCTCATTCATCGCGTCTTTCAGAGTAGGGGGAGACAATTTGGTTTTCAGTGTTTTTGTATTTTTTGTAGACCGCCTACTCGGAGACGACTGTCCATGCCACCGATGTCTCCTATCCACTGGTAAGTGTTGCCAGTACCGTACATCAAACGTACGTCCTGTCTCTCCTCTACTATTTCGTGTCCAACTAATTTATGTAAATTACGGTGACAGTACGTGTCTCGGGGCGAATTTTCACTGAACCAACAGCTCATTGCAATCTAGCGTATCTTGTTCCAGATAATAATGAATTTATTGAACAAACGTGCCAGTCAAGCAAGCGTAGAGTAAACCATGGCCTAGAGTGGCAGCAATGGCAGGCCATTAGTCAGGGTAGCAATAGTTCATACTGCTGACAGCTCACCATCGATACGCCGTGTATCACTTTGGCAGCTCATGTTTCCTGAACAAAGCAGTGACTATTGAATGGCCGCAGCCTATCTTCCTGCCTTAGTGGCATTGCCAGTTCCCTCTGGTGTCGTTGAATGCCCTCTGCCACTGTTGGTATGGACTGGCGGGTTTGAGGCAGTGCTCTACAGAATGAGGGGGGGCGGTGTTAGACTGTAAGCTTGTGAGGAGTATATCGGTTCACTCTAGAGCACATTACTGACGTTATTGACATTGAATGACTGGTGACAGCTTGTTTGACAGACCTTTCTGCTATGCTGCCAATGCTGTCAATCTTGAATAGACTTCCTATTATTTCCTATGGTCAATTTAATTCACTCAGTCCTAGCAATCAGGCGAATGAAGAAAACTGTTGTTGAACTAACATGCCTTTTGTGCAAGTAGCGGTTCGTAACACGCAGCAGATCTGTGCTCTTTAGGCAAGGCGGCGCGATGTTACTAGTCTGTTCTCGATTTTAGTTAGTTCGTCAGCCTCACCGATTTGGCCTGCCGTATCCGGAGAGAGTACTTCAGACTATAGCCAGCAGCCCGCAGGACGCCATCACCGCCATTACCGCAGCCAGTACGTCTCCTGAGAGAGTCAAAGAACCCTCGCCAGAGAACGATGAAACAGTGGACGCTGCCTCTGACAGCGGTTGCAGTGCCATGGACAATGAAGTATGTGACATCACGCACAAGATAGACGAGGGCGGCAGCGGCCAGGACTGCTCCTATCAGAACTGCTCCTGTCAAAACTGCGCTTGTCAGAGCTGTGCCTGCCGGTGCGATGAGCAATCTCTAGGTAGCGAGGAAATTTTCTACATGGATCCCGCCGACAATGCTGCAAATGACCTTGACCTTGACATGATTGAGAACAACTGATAGTGGCTTCACAGACAGGCTGACTTTGCTAACGGTCTATCTCGTGTAACTAGCTGCTGCTTTTGTCTCGGACAACAACGATGCAGTATTTCACACTGACATTCAATATTTGCTTAGTCAGTTTGTTGTGTCAACATATCGCGCTTGGCTGAGCCTGGTCCCAGGAGGTAAATTAAGACTACTATACCGGTGACTCCTGAATGAGTGTCTTCAACAGCGCGAAAGCAGTACATGGTGTACTTTCCCTCAAAGAAAGCCAGTATCGAACTATGATGGATTGGATCTCAATGCTTCTCTTTGAAAATCAAACAAGGCTGCCTTACGTTATATCCTTCCAAAAGGCAAAGAGTTTTCATTCTTTAAGAGTATTTCTTATTTTAAAGATCTCATTTCTCATTTTATTGGTTCCTTCATTCTCTGTCATGGCACCATTACTGCATCCAGTTTTCTTTTTCAATGACTATCGTTTACAGTTAGTTATTAGGCAGGAGCAGCGTGTGTAGATAAAAGAATAGCAGTGCAGCGGACACCCATGCCATGACGAAAGATGGCAAGATGATAATGGCATGCATTCCGCCCTGCAGAGACTGCGCTGCATTTGTTATAAATACTCATTACTGAGCTGGTAGCTCTGGCAATGTACTGCCGCAGGTGGATACCAGGTTCCCTTACCATTGTATACATGTACATTAGTAACTGCACAAAGAACTGCTGCTTAATTGGTACTGAATATCTGTGCTGATGAGAGGAGCTATAGTGGATGAACTGCCTGTGATGATCAATACTCCCCATTTCAAACAGTTCAAATAGAGATGAATGCAATGACATAAACCCAGTGTTCTCTCTTCTGTTATAAACCTGTATGGACCACTTTGTTCTTCTACCCGAAGTTTGTCGTTCAAGACCCCTCATTGCCAAATGTTAAGATGCCAAGATGTGCTGTGCATACAGTTACAACCACGAGTCATGGTGCATGTACACGCATAACTAGGCAGTATTGCTAGGCCAACACACGTAACACTGGCAGTGGCCTTGAGAGAGGCAGAACATTGGAATTCATATCTAGAAATATGGTTTTAACATTCAGTGCCATATATTCAAATTTGTGAGAAAGGCTGGCAGTTGAATTAAAATGATGATAGGAAGATTAAAATCAGCCCTTCAGACAAACCAGATGTAATTCTCTAATCATTCGTATTCTCACCACCTAGTTCTGATTCATGTGAAATGATCTGATGAGGACATCAAGCATACCTCCACCATCTAAGAATCTCTGTATCCATCCCAAGGAAACTGGGATGTACAGGTATATATTTCTTGTGAGGTCCAGTGACGATCCTATGTATTGTATGTATTCTAATGTGCTTGGCAAGGAATTGTTTATTATAGCCTTGCCTCACCTAGTTAGATGCACAGGGAATACTGTAGTACACATGGTCTCAGAAGGCCGGTTCGGGGAGTTAAGAGGTATACCATCTATATTTCTCTCAGACTTAGTTATATAATATCAATGAATTTAAATATATCAGCTGGAAGGATAATACTTATAGTAAACAAAATTTTAAGCAGATGGCACCAATGCATGCCAGGTTTAGTCAGGAATGCCACCAGTATTATTTTTGTACATCACAGGGAGTCTACTCCTGCACGTTATATTTACAAGGCAGCAGCCCCTTGATTTAAATATCTGAGCCAATCACAGTCACCGTCATCATCGTCACAATCAACTACGTAGCCTGAGTACCTATCGGTGAGGTGGGGGCGTTCGATTCACACTGCGAGGCGTCGGAGTAGCCGCCTTTCTTCTTATTGGAGTTGTCCTACCGTCACTAGTGCGTGGGGTTGGTGTAACGGCGCCTTTACGGCCAGATAGACTATTGTTTGAGCCTATAAGAGATGATATAAGGAGTTGTCAGACCTTGTATTCCCAGCATAGGTTGGATCGGTGGCAGGCGGCAGACATCTCGAGCTCTAACACTCTAATGACACTACATGCAAAGCAGAGTTGTAGCTACTCCCTCTGCACATGGCAGATCATTTGAGCAATCAATCAAACACAGCCAAGGTCGGACATTAGACTGGTTATTGGGTATCAATGTACACGGGTAGATTCTCACACGCACCATATAGAGAAGAATTGGAGGAAAGATTGACCATAGAGTGAGCGGGAGCTACTTTGCTTCTATGCATGGCGCTGATACTACGTCTGGGTGTGGACGACGACGACAGGCACTCGGCACTACTGTACAGCGCGTTGGCCTTTTTACCTGCTGCATGATGCACAAAAGAAAGACACAAAGGTTACGGACTGGACAAACTAAACACGAGTACTGTGTGAGTCACACTGTCGGTAACCATGCACTGGTGTCCAGGCATCATGCGGATGGGCGTGTAACAATACAGGCACAGGCAACATGCAACAGCAGCCAGCCACGCCGACTGCAATCATACGGTGACAGTGGCGCCCCCTACCTGTGGATGAAGAACCGGCACTCGAGTAGCCAGCATCCGAGCCAGCATTGCTGCTGCGGCTGGACGCGTGACGTCGAGTAGAGAAGCCGGCGCGGCCCTGCGACGCGCCCTCGGCGAGTGTGAACTGCTCTCTAAGCTCTGTGTTAGTTCGGCCTTTAGCTACAGAGAAATATATAGGGTATAAAAGCATTGCCTACACTCCACTGTCTGCTGCTACTACTGCGTGGCCCTGTGAGTGGACAAAAACGTAGGCAGCGCGAAGTCAATGGCAGACGGACGGGGGTCCTGCGAGAAGTTGACTCACAACAGACCAATCAGGCAGCGCAGAAAGCAGGTCATCAGGCAGACGCGCACAGACAGAGTACACAACAACGCCAAGCGCACTCAGACAGACGAACATAGCAGATCGGTACATTCAGACACTAGTTGAGGCTCTACCCGGGTTGGACGAGTGTCGGCTGACGGGTCTCTTAGATGCTCCACCGCTGCCGTAGGGGTCGTGGGTCGCGTAGGTGCTGCTCTCATCCGGTCGAACGCTGGTGGACCTGCGTGCCTTGTGACGAGGGATCGAATTGTACCAGCCCTGCATGTCTCTATCCGGCGTTCTGACAGGCTGCGACAACGTCGGGTCATACGACCTTTGACCCATATAAATCTCGGGGCCGGGAGTCATCCTCCCGTGCCTGTAGTCAGCGTGAACTGGACTGCTACTGTGCTGCCGATTGAGCTCCATGGTTGACAGGCTGCGAGAGGCCAAGGCGTTGAGATTCGTCCTCTCTCGTGTGACTATATCAGCAAAAACACCGCGGTTTGGATCCGTTGACACGAGGAACATTCCGAAACCGGGCGACGGTTGGTGATCACTGAGGTCCAAGCAGTCGAGTGCCATAACGGAGCGGTGGTGTTAAGTTCAGCTTCCAAACCTTTGTTACTGGCGTTGTGAGGATCATCGATATAGAAGCCGGCATTACAGCGTGGAGCCGCACTGTTACCACACAAGAGCACACAACTCTCACAACCTTTCACCCAGAGTAGCACATACACTGCTCTGCTTCCACCAATGAGCCAAATCACACACACACAGCAGCAGCAGCGTGAGTTTGATATTAGAAGTGGCTATTACACCCATCTATAGAGCCGGAGCGTGTCTCTTAGATTTCTGGAGGAGCGAAAGCATCTCGGGCACCTTGTATGGCTACAGCCATAACACCCAATTTTACATACCTTTGCAGGGATCGTGATTCTCGAGAAACTTCTGCAGGGTGACCCAGCCGCCCCCCACTCTAACCATCACAGTACTGTTGAGAAACCTGACCAGCACCATCTTCTGGCTGTCTCCAAACTAAAACATTGCAGGCCATTTGTTATTGGTCATTACTGCCCAGACACGTGTGTACAGACATGCCTGTTCGGACTGACGCCTGCTGCAAGCGAGCGGCTCGACGTCTGATAGACAGAAGAAACGGAGGGTAGGGGGCAGCACCGCGCCCTAACAGAGAGAGATAGGCTCTGGCTGATGACAACTTATAGCCAGTGTGCGTGGCGTCGCGCGCGTACATAATGGTATGGTTGAACTAGCTGCTAACACAAGAACAAGACAGCGAGACCTGTTCCATCAATGGCTGGACATGTTAGGTGCAGATGATCTGGGGATGCCTCTACTGAACTGCTGACATGCAGTGTGTGTATATGCGCTCGTGTGTACGTGGCAGCCGCGCGCGCATAGCAACTCTTACCATAAATCTAGTGCAAGGTTCCTGAAATCATACTGCTCACTATTGGTGGCGAACGTATATGGGCGCGCAATCAAGAATGCAGTGAGGCAGTGCAGTGACATAGAATCGGAGACAGACAGAAGGGGAGAGAGGGAGAGAGACAAAGTGATGGAAGTCTCCAAGTACCCGATATTTGCCAGTGTCCACTTTTTCAACTTTGAATTGCGATCTACACTTGCACGTGGAGACTTCGCGCTCTATCTCGTCATGTACCAGCTCTTGTTCACTCATCTGTCGTTTTGGTTTCTTAGCAACCTAAACAAAAGCAAATGATATAAAAAACATAAGCATGCCAGAGGCTGGTACGAGGTCGGGAGATGGAGAAGCGTATCGTAGATTAGTTCTTACATCAATCCTGTTATAGACTGCCCTGTCACTACCGCTGCCACTAGAGCCGGCAGCACTAGAGCCGGCAGCGGTAGTGACGTGGGCGTCGAGCAGCAGTCTGGCTAACCAGTCCTGAATACACGGACAATAGAAACTACAGAATCGAGCAGAAAACACAGAGTGTCCCAAACACCGCGGTGTGAGAGAGTGCGAGCACATAGAAAAATGAGAATGAACACAAGAGTGACCAAATCTACGGTAAATAGAATGCTACCTCTACTCTAGGAGACTTCAATGAGAAAATAGAAAAAACAGCATGCAGTATACATGTCACAGTGTCACAGTGTACGGTATCTCAGTGCGTGTCACAGTGAATGGTGTCACAGTGTATGGTGTCACAGTGTGTATGTGTGACAGTGTATCAGTGTGTGTCTCACAGTGTCACGGAACAGGAGAAGATAACTCTGCGTGCTGAGATGACTAAATCAGAGAATGCGAGTACAGTAGAAGCCAAGTATAGGGACACGTGAGACTGCCAGATATCTCGTACCTCACGTGCAGCATCCCGTCTAATGCAGCAACTATTGCTCTAGCGCGAGTAGGAATCAAACTAAGGCGTTCGTTTCAATGTTTAGAGAAATGTTTTTTTCCCATTGCTTTCCAAAATTTGGTGACAATAGTGGTTCCGAATGAAGGGCCTGGTAACCTAGCCTGCCATTCATGGCTGAACTCGCAGGGAATTTTACGATGGCCTTGCTATTCATGCATATCTCCTCACGTCGTATTGTTATTCGTATACTCATGAACCGACATCCAAATCAATCTGTTATCAGCACATCTCCAGTCGCCAAATCTCATGCTATGATTTAATTTATCAACATATCATCAATTGGTCATGAGAGTTGTCTACCCGATATCATACAGCCGACTGACGAAGGCAGCCGCGTCTGTTTCTCGCAGTTTAAAATACATGTAAATCTGACAGGAAAGGTTTGTGTACGAGAGCAGTTGTGTCGCTAGGAATGGCTTCGACTGCACTACGCATATAACACCGAGACCGTGCATGCATGGTGCTACGACTGCCGCTGTGAAAGTGAGTACAACACGCAGTCCTGCCTAGAGCCTAGTTACAGCTGGTACTGAGATATCCGCCCCAGCGGTGAGCAGAGATGAGCTTCACAGTAGGATTAAATAGCCAGAGCATTTACCGATGACAAATGCTGATAATTCGAGAACAAAACAGAACGAGATGTATATGATATGGCAAAGTCACAATAATACAGGCATAGGGAGAGGGAGTGAAACGTAACGGCGACTCACCGGTCGAAGTGCTTCGATAAACTCGCGATAGTTGATGGAGCCGCTGTTGTCGCGATCGAATATGTTGAAGACGGCGTTCAGCTCGGCTTTATTCGTCGGGAACTTGGAATCGAGCATACCGGCGACGAACTCATCCCGGTTGATCGTGCCGTCCTGAAAGGAGAGGGATCGTCTCGTTATAGTGATCATGCTGCGGGTAAAGAGTCCTCTCCCACTGCTGACCTCATTCTTAGCCTGTTTCCTAAAGAAATCTGTGATCCTGGCCTTCTTCGTTTTCACCCAGTTGAGGTAACGCTGTCTCCACAGCTCAAAGTCAAAGTTCCTCACACTTTCGAGCTAAAAACAACATTGCCATTCGTTATCAGAGCAACCAGGATTGCAAGCACTTGCTAACGCTGTCAGCGCCAATTGTGTCACCTCCAGCAGGTGCTCAAGGTAATCCTGCAGCCGCTTCTTCCTGTCCACGGACATCTTCCAGACTGCTCGCCACCGCTGCAGGAGTTGTGTTACCATGGGATTGTTGGGGTCGAGCAGCTCCCTCTGCACGCTAAACGATGAGAGATGAAACATGAGAGGTACAATGATGACGACACGCGGGCAGTGGTTGCAGGTGTGTGTACAGGAAGGGAGTAGTACACAGATATAGAGGAGCTAGATAATCATCGTTAAGCCATTTGCCGGCTCTCTCTCAATGGCAGTAGCTGGGTGAGGAGCGGGGCCGGCAGCAAGCGTTGGGGGAGATAACGCCGCTGATATAGCCAGCCTGTTAGTTGAGAGGGACACTATCAGAGCCCTAACGTCAGCACTAGGTAGCTGCTGTATTACAGGATTGGGGGTACTCATCATCTCTGTCTATAGCTTGGAAGCTACTAAGGGAAACGATAAAGATGGCGGTCTAAGAACAGGTGGGCTGCAGGTACTTACATCTTGGTGATGTTGTCATCGATGGAACGATCCCTAATCAATGGACAACATTACATCAACACAATATGTAGCCTGTCCCCCCCTAACGTTACATCAGTACGATACACGGCCTGTCCCCCCAAACCACGCAGGCACACACACGGATGCCTCAAACTCAGACTAGGCAGCCGTACGTACGCCGACACGAACCGGGACACTTACGTCTTCAGCTTGGGTAAGTAGCCGCCCGATCGCGAGTGCTCGGGCTGTACCGCAGTGAACTTCTCCACTTCCTTGCCTTTCTCCTGCAGCTCATCGTGGAATTCCTGCACATAACAAGAGCGCATGATAGAGAGCGGGAACACAACCAGCCAGGTGAATGAACGGGTAGGCGGCCAATCGTACGATGTGCTGCTTCAGCAGGTCCTCGACCAGCGCCAGGTCTTCTGGAGTCTCGTCCTCCTCCTTGGTGAGAAGCAGCACCTCGGCGTCACTCAGGTACGCCACCAGCTCCTCCAGCAGTGACATGTTACCCTGAATGTCGTCGAGCGCGTCTTCCAGCCGCTTCCTGCGCGCCCGCGACCTCTCCAACAGCTGTGAGCAGACGTAACCAATCAGCGGATCAGACAGAGGCCCTGCGTCTCTGGTCAGCGGGTACAGATGACACTAGCACTCACCTGCTCCCACCTGGTGTGGGTGATAGTAATGTAGTACTTGACAAATCTAATGGCATTTGGATGGCAGCTGTCCATGATCTCCTGTCCCAGAGACTTTATCTTCTCAACGTTGGGCACCATTTTCTACAGGCGGCAGATATGGAGAGTGATATATGGAATGATGAGTCGATGCTAGATGCGCTGCAGGCAGCGCCACTCACCTGTAGCTGCTCCTCGAACCGCTCGTGGCGCTCCATGAGCTGCATGATGGCGAGCTCATGCTCCGGCAGCGGCTGGAACTTGAGCTCCTGCTCCGCCTGCGGCAGGAAGTCGCGCAGGGCGTTCACCGCCGCCTGAAACTCGGTGGCCTACGAGACAAAATCAACTGTTAGACTCAGGGAGAGAGAGAGAGAGAGAGGGAGGGGGAGGGAGAGAGAGAGGGGTGGGGGGGGGGGGGAGGGCGGCGCAGAGAAGCAAGGAGCGAAAGTAGGGCGGGGAC
>ERZ1740065.513-NODE-513-length-20884-cov-6.305488_pt1 | contig 20884 bp, 21 predicted proteins | sample MGYA00581738_ERZ1740065 | MGnify/ENA primary metagenome ERZ1740065 (study PRJEB43018, sample SAMN04849749) | marine metagenome | isolation source: floating plastic debris | place: Pacific Ocean | collected 2008-09-01 | study: EMG produced TPA metagenomics assembly...
GTGATCCCAAAACCTAGGTCTGCCGGGGAGTCCGGCGGGCCATACTGCAAGCCATGTGAGGAGTTCACATCATGCGAAATCTTATTCTCGCGACCGATAGCTATAAACAAAGCCACTTTCTTCAATACCCGCCCGAAGCGCGCGCAATCAGCGCCTATGGCGAAGCCAGGCCCAATCCGTTCTCGGATGAGGTGGTGTTTCTGGGGCTCCAGCCCTTTCTGATCGACTATCTGAGCCGCCCCATCTCGCAGGCTGACATCGAAGAGGCGGCCGACATCTGCTCCGCGCACGGCGTGCCGTTCAACCGCGAGGGATGGCAGGCGATCTTCGATGATCACAGCGGATACCTCCCGCTCGAAATCAGCGCCCTTCCCGAAGGAACCGTTGCGCCCACCGGTGTGCCGCTGTTCCAGGTGGTGAACACCGACGACCGCATGCCATGGCTCACCACCTTTATCGAGACCGCGCTGCTGCGCGCGGTTTGGTACCCGACCACGGTGGCGACGCTCAGCCGCCAGTGTCGTCTGATTATCGCGCGCGGGCTGGAGGAAAGCTCTGACGATCCCGACGGCCAGTTGCCGTTCAAGCTGCACGACTTTGGCGCGCGCGGCGTGTCCTCCGGCGAAAGCGCCGCTTTGGGCGGCATGGCGCACCTTGTGAACTTTGCTGGGACCGACACCATCGAGCGCATCCTCGCCGCGCGCCGGTACTACGGCGCAGATATGCCGGGCTTCTCCATCCCCGCGGCTGAACACTCAACCATGACGAGCTGGGGCGAGGACCGCGAGGAAGCGGCCTACGCTAATATGCTCGACGCGTTCGAGGGGGAAGGCGCGCCGGTGGCCGTGGTTTCGGACAGCTACGATCTCGATCACGCGGTTGAGGCGATCTGGGGCGGTTCGCTTAAGGAAGCGGTCATGGCTCGCAGCGGCATTCTTGTCGTCCGGCCCGATAGCGGCGATCCGGTCGATACGCCCGCCCGCGTGCTGGCCAAGCTGTGGGACATCTTTGGCGGCACCACCAACGCGCGTGGCTACCGCGTGCTCAATGACCGTGTGCGCGTGATCCAGGGCGACGGGATGAACGTCGAAAGCATCAAAAGGCTGGTCCAGCGGCTGCTGGAGGACGGCTTTGCAATCGACAACATCGCCTTCGGCATGGGCGGCGGTCTGCTGCAATCGGTGACCCGCGACACGTTGCGCTTCGCCATGAAAGCCAACGCCTTGCGCGATGACCAGGGCCGATGGCGCGATGTCTCCAAACGACCCGCCACCGATCCGAGCAAGGCCAGCAAGGCCGGCCGCCAAGCGGTGGTGCGTGAGGGTGGACGCCTGATTGCCAAGCGGTTGGACGCGGTTGATGAGGGCGAAAGCCGGCTTCAACCGGTTTGGCGCAACGGGGAGCTGCTGCGGCGGGAGACCTGGGATCAGGTCAAAGCCCGGGCGGTGGGCGCGTAACCTGTGAAGGGTTCTAGCCGACAGCCTTGTTGTCGATCAGACGGGTGCCTCCGATACGCGCGGCCACCAAAAGCCGCGCGGAGGCGCCCGTCAAGGCGTCGATAGCGGCTAAGGAAGTGGCATCGGCGAGGGCAGCGTAATCGACGCTGGCAAAGCCGGCTTCGAGCAAATCTGACTGCAGCCGGGCCAGCGCCGCGCCGACATTGCCTCCGCCTTCGATCGTCGCGATCGCTGCGTCCATAGCCTTTGGCAAGGTCGCCGCAGCGGCGCGGTCCTCAGGCGAAAGATAGCGATTGCGGCTCGACATCGCCAAGCCGTCCGCCTCGCGCACTGTGGGCACGCCGATGATCTCGTGGACATGCGGATGCGTGAGATCAAGGTCGCGCGCCATCGTGCGGATGACCGCCAATTGCTGGAAGTCCTTCTCACCAAAGAAGGCCCGGTCGGGCTGCACCTGGTTGAAGAGCTTGCACACCACCGTTGCGACGCCATCAAAGTGGCCGGGCCGGTCTGCGCCGCAAAAACCTTCGCTTACCCCTTTGACCGAGACGTTAGTGGCAAAGCCATTGGGGTACATCGCCGCAACATCGGGCGCCCACAGCAGCGCGCAACCCTGCGCCTCCAGCATGGCGGCGTCTTGTTCAAGCTGGCGCGGATAGGCGTCAAGATCTTCATTCGGGCCAAACTGGGTCGGGTTCACAAAGATCGAGGCGACCGCATGATCGCACACCTCACGCGCGCGCCGCACCAAGGTGAGGTGTCCTTCATGCAGCGCTCCCATTGTCGGGACGAGGCCGATTGTCGCGCCCTCGCCGCGCAGTTTCGCCAGGCTCTGGCGCAGGGTGGCCAGCGAGCTTGTGGTTTGCATGGGTCTCACCTCTTTACGATTAACCGCGTGGGTCTGTAGACAAGGCGAAGGGCCTCTCACAAGCGGCTGCGCGGCCACAGAGCGATCGGGCCGCCGGAAAGGAAAGCACCGCCATGACCACCATAGCCAACGATCCTGCGGCGCATCGGAGTGTTTTCGCCAACGAAAAGGGCGGTACGGGCAAATCGACGACGGCGGTGCATGTCGGCGTGGCTTTGGCCTATCTGGGCGCGCGGGTGACGATGCTTGACCTCGATCCGCGACAGCGCACAACGTTCCGCTATCTGGAGAACCGCGTCGCCACCATGAACAAGCGCACGCTCGAACTGCCCACCCCCGAGGCGCATGTGTTCAAAGGAAGCGCGCCTGAAAAGCTGCTCAAAACCATGGGCAAGCTGGAGCGCGACGCCGACTTCCTCATCATCGACAATCCCGGCCGCGATGATCCTTTTGCGCGCGCAGCGGTGGAAAACGCCGACACGCTGGTCACCCCCCTGAACGACAGTTTTGTCGATTTCGACCTGATCGGCCAGGTCGATGGTGAGACTTTTGAAGTGAAAAAACTCTCCTTCTTCGCCGAATTGGTGTGGGAAGCGCGGCTCAAACGCAGCCGTCAGACACTTGAGGAGCGCCGGCCGGAAATGGAGTGGATCGTTGTTCGCAATCGCACGGGATATGTCGAAGCGCGCAACCAGGCGCGTTTGGAAAAGGCGCTCAGGGACATGGCGCAAAGGGTGGGCTTTCGCGCGGTCAAGGGCCTGTCGGAGCGGGTCATCTATCGCGAGCTCTTTCCCTCCGGCCTCACATTGCTCGACAAAAAGCACCTTGGCGAGTTGGGCACCAGCCACCTTGTCGCCCGGCAAGAGCTGCGGGCTTTGATCAAGGCGTTGAACCTGCCCGATTTCACCACGACACCGCGCGCGTTGGAGATGGCCTGACATGGTGCGTCTAGCGATCATTCTTATCATCATCTGTGTTCTGTTTCGCATGGCGATCGGCCAATGGCCCTGGCAGATGCTGAAACCCGCCCCCACGCGCTCGCAGGCTTTGTTCAAAGCGCGCAAGCTCTTAGGGGTGGAAGAACGGGCCACGCGCGCGGACATTCTGGCGGCGCACAAACGGCTGATCGCCATGGTGCACCCCGATCGCGGCGGCTCAAGCGCGGCGGTGCACGAGGCCAACGACGCGCGCGATCTGTTGCTCAGCGAGCTGCCGGACCGCGGCGCCCCCTTGCGTGATGAAAGCTTTGAGGACGACGATTGATCCGCTTTCGGTCATCGCGCAATTGACACAAAAGCCGTCCACTCCCATCGCACAGTTCAACCGCGCCTTCGCGCCCGCACAAGCGGGCTGCGTCTGTTGCTGAGCGCCTTAGACGGAACCCCTCTTGATGACCCACACCTTCGATCCGACCATCCTTCGCGAATATGACATTCGCGGTGTCATCGGCCAAACGCTGAGCGCTGAGGACGCGCAGGCCATTGGGCGCAGTTTTGGCAGTTTGCTGCGCCGCTCAGGCGGCGCTTTGTCCGAAGCGGGCACCAAGACCGTGGCGGTCGGATACGATGGCCGGGTCAGCTCACCGGCGATGGAAGACGCCTTGGTTGCTGGCCTCAGCGCAGCGGGCTGCAACGTGGTGCGGATCGGCCTTGGGGCAACCCCGATGCTCTACTACGCCGAAGCGTCAACCGAAGAGATAGACGGCGGCATTCAGATAACTGGCAGCCACAATCCCCCCGATTACAACGGCTTCAAGATGGTATTTGAAGGAAGACCCTTCTTCGGGGGGGACATCCAGAAGCTCGGCCAGGTGGCGGCCGCCGGGGACTGGACCGACGGGATCGGAGAGGTCTCGGAGCGCGACATCCTGAGCGAGTATGTCCAGCGCCTTTTCGAAGGCCTCAGCGGTGTCGATGCGGGGGCTCTGGCCGATCTCAAGGTCGGCTGGGACGCGGGGAACGGCGCCGCCGGGCCCGCTCTCGAAGCGCTCGCCGCGAAGCTCCCCGGGGAGCATCACTTGCTGTTTACCGACGTTGATGGACATTTCCCAAACCACCATCCTGATCCAACCGTGGAGGCCAACCTTGCCGATCTCCGCACGCTTGTCGCGGAGAAGAAGCTCGACTTTGGAGTGGCTTTTGACGGCGATGGCGACCGGATCGGGGCGATCGATGGCCAAGGCCGGGTGATCTGGGGCGATCAGCTGCTGATGATCTACGCCGAGGATCTTTTGAAAGAGCGTCCGAACGCCACGATTATCGCGGACGTCAAGGCGAGCCGCGCGCTGTTCGATCACGTCGCCGCACAGGGCGGACAGCCGCTGATGTGGAAGACGGGCCACTCGCTGATTAAGTCCAAAATGAAGGAAACGGGTTCGCCGCTGGCGGGCGAAATGAGCGGACACGTCTTTTTCGCTGACACCTATTACGGGTTTGACGACGCGCTCTACGCGGGCGTGCGCCTGCTCGCCGCTTCGGCCCGGTTGGGCAAATCGGTCACCGAACTCAAGTCGGCGATCCCGCCCATGCTCAACACGCCCGAGATGCGCTTCCAGGTGGATGAGAGCCGCAAATTCGCCGCTATCGCCGAAGTGACCGAGCGCCTGACCAGCAATCCCGGCCCCGACGTGCAAGAGGTCAACGCGACCGATGGCGTGCGCGTCAACACCGCGGATGGTTGGTGGCTGCTGCGCGCTTCCAACACTCAGGACGTGCTGGTCGCGCGCGCGGAAAGCGACAGCGAAGCGGGTCTTGAGCGGCTGCTTAAGCAGATCGATGAGCAATTGGCGCTTTCGGGTCTGGAACGCGGCGAGAGCGTTGGGCACTAAAACTCCCTCCTCCCCCTGGCCTTGGGCGGCGCTCGGCCTTCCCGAGACGGTTGACCGCGAGGCTATTCACGCCGCGTACGCCGCCCGCCGGGCTGAGCTCGACAGCGCGAATATGCGCATTTCGGCCTTTGCCGAGCTGACCGAGGCGCGCGAGAAGGCGTTGTTTCTTGCTTCCGAAAAGCGTCGCGAGGCTGCCCGCAGCGGTGAGGTGAAGGAGACACCCCCGGCGCCGCCGCCGCGCGCGCCCACGGCCCCACCCGCGCCTGACCCCCCCGCCCCTCCCCCCGAGCCTGCCCACCAGTCCGAACCGGAGTCTTTGGGCGAAGAGCGTTGGGAGCACGCAGGTGGCTATAAGCCCCGACGTTGAATTCGGCGCGGACATGATCTTTGACCGGGCCACGCGCGAACCGATAGACAGCGCAGAAAGCTCAGACCTGCCGACAATCGCCGAAGAGTTTGAAGCTTTCAGCAAGCGGCTGGGGCTTAAGAAGTATGGCGGATTCTACGTTGTCGGGCTGTTCCTTCTGCTCGTTTATTGCAGTTGATCGCGCGGCCTTGAGCGCACCCCAAGGATGAGCCGCTTGAGCCCGGCCATCGCCTGCGCCATTATACGCGCAAACCAACGAAGTGAGGATGAGACCCATGAAACGCCTAATTGCCTACGCCGCCAGCGCTATGGCTCTTGCTGTGGCCACGCCGCTCGCCGCGCAGGAGGAAAGCGCGCCAAGCGCCGAAGAGATCGATCAGGAAATCCAGGCGTTGGGCGGGTTGTTCGGCGACATCTTCGGCACCGCTGATCCGCTTACTCCCGATCAGGAAGCGCGCGTGCCCGTGGCGCAATCGGTTGTGCTCAAACTGTTTCCCGAAGGCACCTACGCCAAGATGATGAACGAGACGCTTGCGCCGATGATGGACGGGATCATGGGCAATGTTGCGGGTACACCGGCGATTACGCTGATCGAATTGACGGGCCTGCCGCCAAGCCAGCTGAGCGACCTTGACGAGGCCCAGCTCGAAGAAGCGGTCGGCTTGCTTGATCCCAACGCCTCGGCGCGCAACGCCGAGATCGCCAAGGTCACGATCGAGATGATCAGCGGTATCGTTGAACAGATCGAACCGAGTTACCGCGCTGGCCTGGCGCGCGCCTACGCGGTGCGCTTTACGGAGGCGGAACTGGTCGATCTCGACGCCTATTTTGGAACCCCAGTGGGCCGCAAATACGCTGGCGAAAGCTTTCTGATCTTCGCCGACCCGCAGGTCATGTCGGCCATGAACGAAATGATGCCCGCGATGATGGAACAGATGCCGGCGATGATGGGCGGCATTGGCGAGATTGCGCAGAATTACCCCAAGGGCCGGACCTTCTCGCAGCTTTCAGCCGAAGAGCAGGACAAGCTTGCACAATTGCTCGGCACGACGCTGGAAAACCTGGCTGCCAATGAGCCGGCACGCGATGATGAGCCCATGAACGAGGAGCAAGAGTGGGTTGAAGAGGAAAGCGCAAGCTAAGCGCCGCTGCCCCGTCAGGACCTTGTCGAGGCAGACGGCGCGCGCCATCTGATCCCGTGTGAGCGCGCGCCCTGACACCTTGAACGAAGGCCCTGATGGGCCTGAGATCCCGCCTGAGATCCCGCCTGAGATCCAAGCCTGGTTTGACGCGCGCGGCTGGCGGATCCGCCGCCACCAATTGGACATGCTGGCCAAGGCGCGCGCGGGCACGCACGCGCTGCTCGTTGCGGACACCGGCGCGGGCAAGACGCTCGCCGGGTTTTTGCCGACCCTGTGCGACTTCGCGCCGTCGGCGCGGGCGCCGACCGAAGATGGCTTGCACACACTGTATGTTTCCCCGCTGAAAGCGCTGGCCCACGATGTGAAGCGCAACCTTTTGACCCCGATCGAGGAGATCGGCCTTCCTATCCGCGTCGAGACGCGATCAGGCGACACGTCTTCGGACAAGAAAAAGCGCCAGCGTAAAAAGCCGCCGCATGTTCTTCTGACGACACCGGAAAGCCTCTCTTTGCTGCTTTCCTATCCTGAAAGCCTGGAGCTGTTGCGCACCTGCAGGCGGGTGGTGGTGGATGAGGTCCACGCCTTTGCGACGGGAAAGCGCGGTGACTTGCTGGCCCTGGCTCTCGCCCGGTTGCACGCGATGGCGCCGCAATGCCAGCGCGTGGCGCTCTCGGCGACCCTGGCGAACCCCTTGAGCTTTCAGGAATGGCTGGCCCCACAAACGGATGACGGCACGGGCGAGATCCGCGCAGCCGATCTGGTGCTGGGAGAGAAGGGCGCGCCAGCGGATCTCTCGATCCTCTTGCCCATCGAAGAACGCGTGCCTTGGGGCGGGCACGCTGGGCGCTGGGCGGTCGATCAGCTTTACGAAGCGATCAAGGACAACCGAACCACTCTGGTCTTCACCAACACGCGCTTTCTGGCCGAGTTCATCTTCCAGTGCCTGTGGGACATCAACGAAGACAACCTGCCGATCGGCGTCCATCATGGGAGCCTCTCCAAGGAAGCGCGGCGCAAGGTGGAAGACGCCATGGCGGCGGGCGAGTTGCGCGCTCTGGTCTGCACGGCGAGCCTGGATCTTGGCGTTGACTGGGGCGATATTGATCTGGTGGTGCAGATGGGCGCGCCCAAGGGCTCCTCACGCCTACTCCAACGGATCGGTCGCGCGGGCCACCGATTGGACGCCGCCAGCCGTGCGGTCCTCGTGCCGGGCAACCGGTTTGAGTTTCTCGAAGCGATGGCGGCCAAGGACGCGGTCGACGATGGCCAGCGCGACGGTGAGGACTTTCGCGCGGGTGGGCTCGACGTGCTCGCGCAGCATGTGATGGCGTGCGCCTGCGCGGGGCCGTTTCACGAGGATGATCTGCTCGCTGAAATCCGCTCCAGCGTGGCCTATGCGTGGGTGGACAAACCGGCGTTCGAACGCGTGCTCGGCTTTGTCGAAAACGGGGGCTACGCGCTCAAAGCCTATGACAAATTCAAGCGCATCGTCCGATCGAAAGACGGCGTGTGGCGGCTCGCGCACCCCAACCAGGCGCAGCGGCACCGGATGAACGCTGGTATCATCGTTGATTCCGAAATGCTCATGGTGCGTTTCAAGAACGGGCGGCAACTGGGCAAGGTCGAAGAGCGCTTTGCCGCGCAGCTTTCGACGGGAGACACCTTCTTCTTCGCGGGGATGAGCCTCGAGGTTGAGGGCGTCAAAGACATGGACGTCATCGTGCGCGCGGCGAAAAAGTCCGCCACCATCCCGAGCTATGGCGGCCTGCGCCTGCCGCTGACCACGCATCTTGCCAGCCGCGTTCAGGCGATGCTTGACGACCGGGCGGGCTGGGGGCGCTTCCCGGACGATGTGCGCGAATGGCTCGAAGTGCAGGACTATCGCAGCCGGCTCCCGAAGCCCGGCGAGCTGCTGGTCGAAAGCTTCCCGCACGCGAACAAGCGCTACACCACCTATTACACCTTCGAGGGTTGGAACGCGAACCAGTCGCTCGGCATGCTGATCACGCGGCGAATGGAGGATCGCGGGCTGATGCCCGGCGGGTTCGTGGCGAACGATTACACGCTGGCGGTGTGGGGTTTGAAGCCAGTGGAGGATCCCGCGCCGCTGCTCTCGCCCGATATTCTGACGCATGAATTCGTCGACTGGGTGACCGAAAGCCACTTGCTGCGCCGCGCCTTTCGCGAAGTCGCAGTGATCAGCGGGCTGGTGGAGCGCCAGCATCCGGGCAAGCGTAAGACCGGCAAGCAAGTCACCTTCTCAACCGACCTGATCTACGACGTGCTCAAAAAGTACGAGCCCGACCATATCCTCCTGGAAGCCGCCTGGGCCGATGCGCGCGCGCGGATGACCGATGTGGGAAGGCTCGCCGATCTGTTGGAGCGTTCGCAGCGCGAGCTGGTCCATGTGGAGCTTGACCGCGTCTCGCCCCTCGCCGTGCCGGTGATGACGATGATCGGGCGCGAGGCGGTGCCTCAGGGTGCGGTGGATGACGAACTGCTGATCGAGGCGGAGAGCCTGGTGAGCGAAGCGATGCGGATCGATCCGAGTGAGGGCGCGCGCGAGTTGGAGGGGGATTAGTAAAGCGGCGGTGGCATTGTGAGAGACTGGCAATTGCCTTCTGGGATTTCCTCAAGATCGACCAAGCCGCCTTCATCGTGAGGTTCAGGCGCTTTCCGCTTGGATGGGAATGGCGAACTCTCGACCCTTCTGAAGCGATCAATATCGTCAAAGCAGACTTTCGAACGCGGAACGCCTGCCTCCGCGATTGCATTTAGGACTTTCGTTAAAGTTGCATAGGTTACGCCGTCTTCCGCATGAAAAAGGACCATGGGATAGCGCATGCCCAGCGCAAGGAGGCTCTCAGGCAAAATTTCCACGTCCACGATTGTGCCGTTGAGCGAAACTGCGCCCTCTTCTGTCACCTCGACGACGGCATGAATTGGTTTGCCGTTCCTCGGAATGGGTTCTTCCCACCCAGGGAGGTCAATCAACAGGACTTGAATTGAAGGCCGGGTGAGGCTCGTCACGCAACCGATTCCAGCCAGTATTGCGGAGACGATCAGGACAGACCGCAAGTTCTGCATCGATGGCCTTCCCGGATTACGCTTCGCTGCCGCAGTCAAATCCCAAAGTCCTTAAACCGCGCGTTCCCGACAAAGGCGAACTTGGTCGCGCCGCTCTCCTTGATCAGCGCGATGGTCCGCGCTGAGCGGTCATAGCTCGCCAGCGCATCGGGTTCGAAGCGCAGGGTGGGTTCGGGCGAAGCGGCGGCGGTGCGCTCAATCTGGATACGCAGCTGGTCGGGTGTGACGCGCGTGCCGTTCCACAGCAGCTCGTCGGCTGCGGTGATGGAAACGACATTGGTCTCACCGATCTCGCAGGCCGTGCAGGGTGCGGTGGGCAGATCGACTGTCGTCTCATGCACTTTGATCGGCACCGCCATGATGATCATGATCAGCAGAACCAGCAGCACATCGATAAACGGCGTCACGTTCATCTCGCCCATGGGCGCGCTCGCTTTGCGGATATGGGCGCGCGGGGTGTCGGCGAAGCGGCGCAGGCTGGCGGTTTTGGCAGTCATGATCGGTCTCCTTCAGGGATGGAGCGTATCGGGGATGCCAAGAATGCACCAAAATCAATAAGTTGCCTAACGCGTACGGGTGTGCGGTTTGCAACTGGTGCTGCGCTGCCGGGCCGGCCTGTGCGCCAGCACCCTACGAAAAAGGGCGCCGCGGATCGATCCGCAGCGCCCTTTTGTCTTGAGCCGTACTGGCCGGAAAGCGAAGGCTTAGCTGTCGTCTTTGCCGAACACGCGGTACTTTTCGTTGCCAACAAAGCCGAACTTGGTGACGCCCGACGACTTGATGATCTGCAGCACCTTGGCCGAGCGATCATAGCTGGCGAGCTGATCGGGCTCGAACTGCAGCTCAGGCTCCACCGCCATACTGGTGGTTTCCTGGAGCGTCGTCACCAGCTCGCCCGGCGTGATGTCGACCGCGTTCCACAACAGACGGTCTTCGGCGGTGATCACGAGCTTGTTCTTCACCGGATCAATGTCGATATCGCTGGGCGGCGGGTTGCCCTGCGGCAGATCGATATCCACCGAGTGCGTCGCGATCGGGATAGTGATGATGAACATGATCAGCAGCACGAGCAGCACGTCGATCAGCGGGGTCATGTTCATGTCGAGCATTGGCTCGCCGTCGAGCTTGCCTCCGGACATACCCATGGGAGTTCTCCTTAAATCCTATACCGGTCCGGCGATCAGCCGTTGGGGTCGATCGGGTTCGAGATGAAGCCAACGGTCGGATAGCCCGCCGCTTGCACGTTGTAGATGGTGCCAGCCACGCACTTCCAGGGGACATTCTTGTCCGCGCGGATGTGGACCTGCGGGATGGCGTCGGGATCTTCGACAATCGCTTCCGCGCCGCCAGGATAGGCCGACACGATCGCGTCAAGACGCTCAAACGCCATGTTGTAGAGCTCTTCGGAGTCCACCGGCGTGATGTTGTTGAAGTAGATCCGGCACTCGCCCGTACGCGAAGCGCCGCCAAAGCCGGAGCGGATCACGCCCGCGGTCTTGCCGTCGGCGTCCGTTGTCATCACAGTGAGCTGCAGGTTTTCCACCTTGTCTTTGGATTCTTCCATCTCGAACACCGGTATTTCCAGCTGCTCGACGGTTTGAATCGCGACCGGAACCGCGATCAGGAAGATGATCAAAAGAACAAGCATCACGTCCACCAGCGGGGTCGTGTTGATGTCCGACATCGGGGTTTCACCCGAACCGCTCATCGAAATTGCCATTGATACGTCCTATTCTGGCAAAAGGTCAGATGGGTAAGCCAAGAGAAAAGGGGCGAGCCGTCAAAGGTCGGTCTCGCCCCTATCTCTCAAAGGCTCACTTGGTTGCAGGCTTGGCCGCCGGCTTCGGAGCCGTTTTCGGCTTGGCCGCGCCAGCGGGCGGAAGCGTCGGAGTGACCGTGCCATCCGAACCGATATAGGCCAGGATGTCGTTGCAGAAGTCGGTCATCAGCGCTGCGATGCGGCGGTTGCGCGACTGCAGCCAGTTAAAGGCGAGCACGGCCGGAACCGCGACGAGCAGACCGATCGCGGTCATGATCAGCGCTTCACCAACCGGGCCTGCGACCTTGTCAATCGAGGCCGAACCTTCGATGCCGATATTGATCAGCGCGCGGTAGATCCCGATCACGGTGCCAAGCAGACCGATAAAGGGCGCGGTCGCGCCGACCGAGGCGAGGAAGGGCAAACCACCTGCGAGCGCCGCGTTGATCGTTTCCTGGCTGTGCGCCAGGCTGTCTTCCACATAGCTGGCTTCTGAACCGGCGCCGTGCATCTTGGCGTGATCGTCGCGCGCTTTGACAGCGTCATCGGCGAGCTGGCGCCAGGCCGAGTTCTTTTCAAACTTCAGAGCGCCATCCTTAAGGCCGGCCGCACGCCAGAAAGGCGCTCTGCCCTTCTTGTACTGGCCCATCACCTTGTTTTGCTCGAACAGCTTCGAGAACAGGATGTAGAACGATCCAACGCTCATGATGACCATGACCGCAAGGATCGACCAGGCGACCGGGCCGCCTTCACGCATGGCTTCCACAAAGCCGAACTTGTTTTCCGGAGCCTCGGCGGCTGCAATAAGGTAAGTGAGCATGGCGAATAAGTCCTTTTAAAATATGTCCCCGGGGCGAGGCTCCTGTCGTGCAAGAGCCTCGCCCGAATTTCCATCAATTGAGTCGATAAGTGATCGTCGTGGCGTACGAGCCGGACGTTGGATTGCCCCCATCATCGAGCGCTTCATTAAAGCGCGCATAGCGGCTCATGCCCTTACACGCAGCGTCGTCCAGGATTCGTGATCCGCTTGAGCGAACCACGCGGCATCCGCTGACCCGGCCGTTCGGACCGATTGTAACGCTGACGCCAACATTGCCTTCGACCTCTTCGCGCAGCGCGCGCGAAGGATAGTTCTCCGAAATCCGGCGCGACCAGCGGTTGAGACCCTTCGGCGTAGCCGGGCGCGCTTGCGACGGCGGCGGGGGTGGCGCCGGAGGGGCCACCGGAGCAGGCGGCGGAATGATCAGCGCCGGCGGAGCGGGTGGTGGGAGCGTCGGGGTCGGCGCGAGCGGCGGCGGGGCCGGTGCGATGCTGATCGGCGGCGGCGGCGCAACCGGCGGGGGAGGCGAAACCTCTTGCGGTTCCGGCGGGGGCGGCGGCTCCTCTTCAGGGGGCGGCGGCTCTTCCTCGATGTTGACCGTGGTGACGCGCTCGATCTCTTTCTTCACCACGTCGATGGCCAAGCCAACGACCATTGCGAGGCCGATCCCTGCCACGATGCCGATCGCAATTATGAGGGAGGTCAGTTTGCTCCCTGTCATTCCTTGATCAACGTAGGACATGCGGCTGATTTCTCTCCATTCCTTAGCCGACCATGGTCGGCGCATATTTTCACGGCTCGGCGATTGGATACCGAGTTCGTGATTCCCTAAACCTTGGTCCTCCCGACCGAGTGGAACGCACGGTGCAATTCACCCACACTCCATTCGGAATACCGCCTACGCACCTTATGCTGCGCTTGCCGGTATATGTTGGCTTTGACCGTGTCCCCAAGGCCGCTGCCAACCCTTCGCGCTCTAGCGTTCAACACCTAGTCAATCAAACGCTTTATCGGTTCAGGTGCGATTCAAATGTCTCGTTCTGAGATAGAACCCGCTGTACAAAAGCGACATACCCACGCACAAGGTGCCCCTGATATGACCGCCGTTCACCAATTTTTTACCATGAAAATCAAGACCATGGCATCTGTTCTCGCCTTGGCTTTCACCGCTTCCGGAAGCGCGGCGCAGGCGCCAGAGGATACACCGGAGGCCGCAGCCCCCACATCGCCCAGCGGGCTTGCAGCGCGGGCGACCTATGTCGATCTCGTGACTCTGAGCGAGCGCAGCGCGCTGGTTGTGCGCGCGCAGATTCGCCGTCAAACCCAGCTCAAACCCGAACGCGCGCCGGGGCTCGCTCCTGGATTTGCGCGGCTGTATATCGAGGCGGACACACTGGCGCTGATTTCGGGCAACACCGCTCTTGGCGAATCGCTTGTTTATCTTGTCGACGTTCCGCTGACCGCCAAGGGCAAAGCGCCCAAGCTCAAAAAGCGCGAGATGCTGCTGTTCGCCAACGATGCGGGTCGCGACGCCAAGGGGGCAAACCAGCTCCAGCTTGCCGGCGAATTTGCGCAGCTCGCCTTTTCGCCCGAACTCGAAGCGCGCGTGCGGCCGATCCTCACCAGCCTGGTGGCCAGCAACCCGCCGCCGATTATCGCCGGTATCAGGGATGCGCTGGCGGTGCCGGGCACCTTGGTGGGCGAATCCGAGACGCAGATCTTCCTTGAGACGACCGACCGCTCGCCGGTCTCGCTCACCGTGCTGCGGCGGCCCGGGCAGCCCGCCGCCTGGGGTGTCTCGTGGGGCGAGATCATCGATTCGTCGGCGCGCGCGCCCGCGCCGGAAAGCTTGCGCTGGTACCGGCTCGCCTGCGCTTTGCCCGCGAGCCTGCCGAGCTCGGCCAATCTCGCCCGCGATCCGGCGGCGCGACGGCTGGCGGCGACCGATTACGCCTTCGTTATCCGCTCGCTTGGGCCCTGCGCTCGGGCGATCACCACGACCCCGCAGACCTAGGAGGGGGCGGGATCAAGCCCGCTCGGCGCTTGACCATGGGTGAGGCATGGCTAAGCGCGAGCGACGACGTGATCTCTCGCCGCCTTAAGGACCCGCGCCCATGCCCGACACCTCCTCTCAAACGCCGCTGCGTGTTGCGATTGCCGGGCTTGGCACGGTGGGCTCAGGGGTTATCCGCTTGCTCGACACGAATCGGGACCTCATCGCCGCGCGCGCCGGTCGCGCGATCGAAGTGAGCGCGGTGAGCGCGCGCGACCGCAGCAAGGATCGCGGCGTCAATCATCAGCGCTTCCACTGGGAAGACGATATGGCCGCTCTGGCCGCGCGCGAGGATGTTGATGTTGTGCTCGAACTGGTCGGCGGATCGGATGGCCCGGCGCTCGCCTTGTCGCGCGCGACGTTGGCGGCGGGCAAAGGGTTGGTGACCGCGAACAAGGCGATGATCGCGCATCACGGTTTGGCGCTCGCGGAAGCGGCCGAAGCGCGCGAGACCCCGCTCAAATTCGAGGCCGCGGTTGCGGGGGGCATTCCGGTGGTCAAGGGCCTGCGCGAAGGGACCAGCGCCAACGCGCTCACCAAGGTCTATGGCATCCTCAACGGCACCTGCAATTACATCCTTTCCGAGATGGAGGCGACGGGCGCGGACTTCGCCGAAACGCTCGGCGAAGCGCAGCGTCTGGGTTACGCCGAAGCCGATCCAACCTTCGATATCGAAGGGATCGACGCCGCGCACAAGCTTGCGATCCTGGCCGCGATTGGCTTTGGCGCGCGGGTCGATTTTGCCAATGTGCGCACCACCGGGATCGTCGCGGTGCGCGCCGCCGATATCGCTCAGGCTGACGCGCTGGGCTTTGTCATCCGCCTGATCGCTGAGGCCGACGCGCAAGACGGCCGACTGCTCCAACGGGTGCGCCCATGCCTTGTCGCCAAAGACCACCCGCTAAGCGGCGTTGACGGCCCCACCAACGCGGTTGTGGCGGAGGGCAATTTCTCCGGTCGTCTGCTGTTTCAGGGCGCGGGCGCAGGCGATGGACCGACGGCCAGCGCGGTGGTGGCCGATCTGATCGACATTGCCCGCGTGTTTGAAAATGGTGGGGAAGTCGGCGCCCCGTTCTCGATGCCGGTCGCCCAGCTCGCCCCGCTCGGCCCGGCGGATTCGGCCGATCGACTGGAGCGCACCTATCTGCGCTTCACCGTCAACGATCGCCCCGGCGTGCTGGCTGAGATCACTGCTGCCATGCGCGACGCCGATGTCTCGATTGAGAGCCTGATCCAGCAAGGGCGCGGCAGCGCGGATGGAGAAGTGCTTGTGGCGATGGTCACGCATGAGGGGCCTGAGCGCAGCGTCGCCAAAGCGCTGGAGCTGCTCGAAGGGTCTGAAAGCCTTACCGCAGCGCCGTTAGTGCTGCCGATCCTGCCCGCCTGACGCGCGGTCTTTCTGGACGTCTCAATTTGGCTGCTTCTCGAACGCTGGCGGAGGCAGGCCGAGCTTTTCGCGGCGTTTGCGGATCTCCTCTTCAGTGAGGTTTTCATCCTGACCCAAAGGCGGCAGACCGCGCGCAATCCGGTCCGCGTCCGAGCCTGCGGGCGCGTCGGGAAGCGCTTCGACATCGATGATAAGCGCGGGCGGTGGGACCTTGCCCACCGATATTCCACGACCGTTATCCGGCAGGCCCGAAACGTTGGGCGTGCGCGGCGCGTCTTTGAACGCCGTTTCCTCGGCGTAGCGCTTTTGCGCTTCGGCGCGGCTGCCGCTTAAGGAGTTCTCGCCGCTTTGGCCGAGCCGGCGGCAGACAATGATCTCGCCGCTGATCTGTCCCGCATCGGCTTCATCGACGCATTGTTGGACTTGCGCCTCGTTCACCTCGCCGCTGGGGACGGTCACCGCCAGGTTGATGCGGCTTGGAGACGCGTCTTCGCGGGGCTCGCCCTCTTCGCCCGAAGCGGGCCCCTCACCGGCGACGTCTTCAGGGGGCGGCGTCACCGCCGCGTCATCCTGTGCGTTCACAGAGGTGGCGCTCAGCGCGCAAGCGACCAGCGACATCCGCGCAAAGCTGTGGCCCAGGTCCAAAAGGGAGGATCTTGTGCTCAGGAACGGGGCGGGATTGCTCGACAAGTCTGGCTCCTTGCGACTAAGCGCGTGGCGAAAAAACAAAGCTATCCAAGGGATGATTTCCAAATGAACACCACCACCCCTAACGATGTTCCCGCAGCAAAGGAACCGGTCAGCGAAAACGCGATTGACCGGGTCTTGGTGCTGGAGATGGTGCGGGTGACCGAAGCGGCTGCGGTTGCCGCTGCGCAATTGATCGGACGGGGCGATGAAAAGGCCGCCGACGCCGCCGCGGTTGAAGCGATGCGCGAAGCGTTCGACAGCCTTTACATGGACGGCACTGTGGTGATCGGGGAGGGCGAGCGCGACGAAGCGCCGATGCTGTATATTGGCGAAAAGGTTGGCGGGGCGCCGGGCAAGGGCCCCAAGATCGATATCGCGCTCGATCCGCTTGAAGGCACCACCATAACGGCCAAGGCCGGGCCCAACGCGCTGGCCGTGCTGGCGGCGGCGGAAGAGGGCGACCTGTTGAACGCGCCCGATGTTTACATGGATAAGCTCGCGGTTGGCCCCGGTCTGCCCGCTGGCGTCATCGACCTCGCGAAGACGCCGACGCAGAATGTCGAAGCGGTGGCGGCGGCCAAGGGGCGCGAGCCTTGGGACCTCAATGTCTGCGTGCTCGACCGTCCGCGCCACGCTGAACTGATTGCGGAGCTGCGCGCGATTGGCTGCGGCATCCACCTGATCGGCGATGGCGACGTTGCGGGTGTGATCGCGGTCACCGATCAGGATACAGGGATCGACATGTATATGGGCCAGGGCGGCGCGCCCGAAGGGGTGCTGGCAGCGGCGGCGTTGCGCTGCGTGGGCGGCCAGTTCAACGGGCGGTTGGTGTTCCGCAACGAGGACGAAAAGGCGCGCGCGCGCAAATGGGGCATCACCGATCTCGGCAAGATCTACACGCTTGAAGAGCTGGCCAAGGGCGATTGCATCTTTGCGGCAACCGGCGTCACCTCGGGCTCGCTGCTTGACGGGGTGAAGAAGCGCAAGAAGGCCTCAGGCGCAACGATCATGACCACCCAGAGCGTGGTGATGCGCGCCTCCTCAGGCACTGTGCGCTGGATCAGAGGCGAGCACCGTGTCGAACCGCATCGGAGTTGAGGGGGCGGCTGGGCCCATCGAGCGTGACCTTACGAGAATATCTGTTTGGGCGCCGGACTACGCTGGTCTCGCCCCACGCCAAAGACGAAGTTGCGCGCAGGATAAAGGACGGAACGGGTCTTGGTCTTAACCCCTGTAAACGTGGCGTTTCGGGTTGGTCTTTCCTAGGCCAATTCCGGCTTGTTTATGACATTCCGATGTTCAGCAATGGCTTTCGCCCCGTCTTTGCAGGACGGTTATACGAGGATCGGCGCGCTACAGTCTTAAAGGCATCGTATGGGGCGCCGGGGCATTTGCTCGCCTCCTATGTACTTTGGTACACATTTCTGGCGGTGATCGCGGTGATTGGCGTCGCTCTCTTGTTTGGAGCCGAAGGCGGAACCTCCGAATCCTGGATATTAGCCATTGTCTTCCCGCTCTTTGGCTTCTTCCCTATCGGAGCCCACCTTTTTGCCAACCGCAAGGCTGATGAACATTTTGACGCCATCCTTGAACACCTAGCGAGCGTAGCAGACCTGCGTCCTGAGGCCCGCACGGGCCGGAGGGCGTAGCTTTGCTCATCGCTGCTCATTGAGGGTTCATTTGGTGGCGCGATGATAGAAGCTGGTAGACCTTATCCTGAATGAGTGACTTTGTGCTGCGCGCCCTGATTGCCTTGACCGTTTTCGCCGCGCTTCCCGCCCCCGCTCTGGCGGAGCCTGCCGCTTTGCCGGACGACATCACAATCGAGCAGCGCCTGATGGGCTTGCAGGCTGACGAGGCTCCGCTCGACGCAGTGCGCGGCTCGATCATCGAATGCGAAGAGGCGTGCCTCACGCCCAGCGAGGCGGTCGAGCTTGCCTTTGCCGCGGGCGATGGTGCCCCGCAGCCAGGGCGCTTTCTGCTCGACATCCGCGGCGGTGGGCAAAGCCTTGCGGGCAATCTGGGGCAGCTCTTCTTCGTCAATTCGAAGGCCGATTACGCCGAATTCGGCACGCTCACCATTGCGTTTGAGGCGGATGTTCTCAACGCGCTCTTGCGGCGCGCGCGTTCGTGCGGCGGCGGTTTGGAGAACGGCCGGATCGCGGTCGAAGGGTGCCGCGAGGATGGCCTCAACAACGCCAATATGTTTTCCATGGCCGCGCGGCTGTTTGATCGGCGGATCGTGGTCGATGGCGATGTCCAGCTGCAATGGATCGACTGGCGCTTTGGCGCGCGCCACGCCAAACGCAACAAACGCGGCGAGAACGAGCGCGGCTATTACCAGCCCTGGGTGTGGGTCTATGACGCGGACCAGATCAGCTTTGTCTACGAGGATTAAGCCGGCCGCGCGCGGCTTTCGCTAACCGTCCGTTTCCTCGCGCCCGCGCCGCGCGTTTTCGACCAGTTCGCGCAGGCTTAGCCGTGTCCCGGCCAGCGAGCGGCGCGCGTGGTCCGCGCCAACATGCTCGGCCGTCGCAGCCGCTTCGGCGAACAGGCGTCCACCGACCGAGACCACCAGCGGCTGCTCGGGCATGGACCAGCGGCTTTGGCGTACCGTGGCGCGCAACTGGGCGACCTTGCTGTCGCGAGGCAGCGCATCGGACAGCGCAATGTCGAGCGCGTCGGGCTGTTGTTCGTGAAGCTGGTTGGTGAGCGCCTCGTCGCTGCTGGGAAACGCCATCTCGACCGCCCAGCCCGCATCCGTAAACTGGTCGGCGAGCAAAGAGGGGCCGAACATATGCGGCTCCCCCGGCGCTGAGGCGAGGAGGATCGTGTACTGATTGCCGCGCAATTCGTCCGGGCCCTTGCTGTAGCGCACCGCGTGCCCCGCCATTTGCAGCATGCCCAGGCCCAGCGTCAGATCGAACTCGCTGCATTCGTCCGCCAGCCACGCATCGCCCATCGCGCGCGCCGTGGGTTCCAGCAGGTCGCGGGCCATGTCATCGCCGGTCCACCCCTTTTCCGCCAGCTGCGCGAACAGATCGTTGAGCTTGGGTTCATCGGCGTTGAGCGCCAGCTTCGCCACGGTCGGCACGTGCTGCGACAGTGGGTGTTTGCGCCGCAGCCGTTCGAGCAGCGTCGTGGGCGCTTGTTCGGCCTTGCGATAGAGCAGCAGGTCCCAGTCCGAAAACAGCCGGGCCGAAACAAGGTGCTGCGAGAGCACTTCGATCTCCTGATGTCGCTCATCGCGCCGGATCGAAGACCAGATCGTGTCGAGCCCGGTGGGCGGGCCCTCAAGCGTCTGGAGATAGCGCCCGTCTTCGTAAAGCAGCATGCCGGTTACGCCATGCTGATTGTTGCGCCGTCGCGCGCGTGAGACCAGCGAGTCCAGCTCGTCCTCCGAGGGCGCTCTGGCCGCGCGACTCTGATAGGTAAGGCAGCCGATCAGGCGATCAGGCGGCGATCTTTGACCCTCATCTTGAAACACCATTCCCATCCTCCCGAACCGGAATGAAGGCGCGCGAATATCAAGGGGGCCTGAGCCCATGATCCCTCAATACCCGGCGGAAAACCCCGTCCCCGGTCCTTGTTGTCGCGGCAGGTTTCCTGGCTTGCGGGTCACAGCGAGCGTTTCAAACCACCCGGCCCGATCCAAGCCAGTTCGGTTCTTCGACGACCGCTCTCCGCTTACAGTTGCGGGGGCAGCTTCGGAATTGCGCCCCCTGTCACAGCGCGCGCACCGAATTCCCTCTTAGCTTTCGCAGGCTTGCGACTCCGAAAGACCGAGAAGCCAGCATGATCTGCCAGTCGCGGTGCCGCGTCAAGTTAAGCTTTTTGTCAGCGGGCTAGGGGGAGCGTATCCCACTCGTCCCAGGCTATCGCGCGGCCGGGATAGGCGACGCTTTCAAACGGCCATTGCGTCGCGATCCATCCTTGCGCGAAGGCGTAGAGCTCTTCGTCAAAGCCCGCGTCAAATTCGGCCTGGGTCACCCACAGCCGGATCACCGCGTCATAGCCTGCAACGTCGCTGGGATAGACATAGATGCAGCCGCGTTCGCGCGAGCCGTCAGGCGTGAGCACCGCGTAGGCAAAGGACGTGCGCGCTTCGAATCGGGCGGCTTCGGTTTCCATGTCCTTGATCGCGTCATCCGCGTCGAGATCGGCGCGCGGCCAGGAGGTGGAACGGGTAAAGGTCGCTTGCAAGTGCTCGATCGAGGACATGTAGGCTTCGTAGTCGATCTCGGCCAAGTCCGGGCCGAGCGGGACGATTGTGAACCCGTCGGCCTCAACCTGGGTGGGGACGTCGAAGTCCTCGGCAACAAAAGCGGGCGCCGGGGTTTGGGCCGCCGGTTCAACCGTTGGTTCAGCGGTCGGCTGCGCCGCGGGCGAACATCCCAGCGCCGCCAGCATCGTCGTCAGCATCGTCG
>ERZ1740065.514-NODE-514-length-20876-cov-12.245425_pt1 | contig 20876 bp, 29 predicted proteins | sample MGYA00581738_ERZ1740065 | MGnify/ENA primary metagenome ERZ1740065 (study PRJEB43018, sample SAMN04849749) | marine metagenome | isolation source: floating plastic debris | place: Pacific Ocean | collected 2008-09-01 | study: EMG produced TPA metagenomics...
CGGCGAGATCTTAGCTGTAGGGGGAGGAGGGGGGTAGTGGGGGTTCTGAGTTAAGGCTTCTCAAATCTCAGAAAAAAACTGAATCTCCAGTATTGCTGATCCTACAACTTCTCATGTATGACTGCAACACATGCGTCGAGCAGCGCACACACACACTCAGTGTTCCACTGACAGAATGGCGCAACTATCCACAGGTATCAGTCAGTCAGGCATTTCCTGTCTCCCATCAGCGGGCGATTGTTCTTACCTTCTTAGCAGCAGCGTTTGAGACCCAGGCTACCCCCTTCCAGAGTTGTCTTCCCTCTCCATCTCATGTAGCGTGACTGTTTCAGTGTACAGTTCAGCACATGTGTGCATGCACAACGTCCCACAAGTCATGACCCCTGTGATTACTAGAAGATACAGTTTGTGTGGACTGTTCCCCCTCCCACTCTCTGTTTACGATCTGAGTAGCAACTCTTTCAGGTGGTTACTAACTGCCACAATATCAGACCTTGCGTAATTCCAGTAGTTTAATAGTATGAGCATTGTTGTGCGAGGATAGTACTGCGCGTGGGTGTGCACCTCGGTGCAGGAGTGACACGAAAAACTCTGACAAACTATCAGCGATGATTATATTAATTACGAACAAAAATACAACAGAAAATTAAAATTAGAACTTACTGAGACATATCAGGAGAGCAGTGGTGACAACCAGCCAGCAGGAGAAGAAGGTACAAAAGAGAACAAAATAAACCTGGATTTAACTTACATAGCCTCCCAGAATACCCTGGAAGGCTATCTGTCGCTCTAACATAGAGAGGGCAACTCCTGGTTGGCACGTCTGTCTCCACAGTATCTTAAAAGGCGTCTTGAGAGGAGCACTGGTTATAGGTTAAAGGTTATAGGTCAGAGGTAAGGCTTGAGTGAGTAACAACACTGTGAAGGCTATATTGCGCTGAAAGCGGTGTCATCATAAGATCTATACTTTTATCAATTATAGCGAGCGAGATAGTTTTATTTTCCGAAATCTATTTCAATAGTCATCAGCGTAGTTAGTTCTATTGAGTGCTCTCATGACATCAGATCCGGCCAATCGGGATGGCCACAGCGTCTCTATGGAAAAGAAATACAGCGGTTGGAGCATAACAGCTGAACATGTGATCAAGTGATCTACTGGTAGACAATATTTTCAGTTTGGTCAGGGGTTCCTGAGAAGTTCTGGAGAAGTCCTGAAGAGACCCCACAGAAATCCCTGAAAGAGTCCCTCAATATTACAGGCAGTCCCTGAGAATTCTTGACAAAATTCCCAGAAGGCACTCCCTCTGGGACTTCAGCCAGGACTTCTCCAGAACTTCTCAGACACTTCTGCTGGGACTTCTCTTTAACATCTCCATAACTTCTCCAGAATCCCTAACCGCACTGAGAACACCTTTTACCAATCTACTCACCATCATTGACTATGTGGGCTGGTTTCAGAAAACACTGTCCGTAGCCGTATGCTCGGGGGCGGCTGACCTTCAGACACATAGCTACCAATGGGTAACCCTGCTTGATGGAGTACTCCATGTCCGAGATGCCTGAGAGGTCAAGGACGTTTGTTATCATAATCATAGTGGTAAAGCAGCAGGTAAACTTACCATAGAAGGCGCAGTCGTTGTCTTTGTTACACGGTACCCGATATCGACACTCTCCGCTGAAACACAGGACTGGACGACCTTGACCGTAGCCCTGGCATTGCTCGTAGGTGTGACACTGCAAATATACCATCACACCCAGCGTCATATCATATGGTACAAATATGAATAATAATACTCTATTACCTGCAACTACTAACCTGTCTGGTGACCTTGGGTTCGTAGTAACCTGCTGCGGCGATAGCCAGGCAGAGCGAGAGACACAGAATGATCTTCATGTTGACTAATCAGTTGTGAGTTGTAGATTGAAGTGATTGACCCCAGCACTTGCCTTTATACCCGTAGTGATGGGTGAAGTAATATTATCAGGAGGAAAAGTAGATGTCACCCCTTTATCTCTTCTGTACCGGTGACCGGTGATGTCACGATATGCTCATTTATTGACAGTTATAGACAATCCTTGGAGATTCCGATTGCCAGCCTATCTCTCTACTGTTTTCACAATGTAAACTGGTGACTACTGAACACAATCAACTGCCAATTAATTATGTGCCAAATCCAGTGTATTGGAGCGTTACGCAATAAATAGATAAACCATTTCATATCAGAGAAATAAAAAGTTGGTTTCCCTCCAGCTTCCTTTTAAAAAATTGAGTACACTTGTGACATACTTTAGGTCATTTTAGTTCATTCACTGGGTTGGTTTTCTTTCAGCCAAGTTGATACAGTTTCAGCCACCTTGCTGCAGTTCTCCGACTGTATGAACGTCTGGTGGTCGCCACTGACGCAGACCACCATCAAGGCATCGCCACTGCACATCTCATCCAGGTGGTAACTGGCGTCCATCGCCGCAGCCGTACTCTCAGCTTTCACGAGCAGAGTGGGAGATGTGAGGGAGGACGTCGGCTTGTAATTGTGGGCAGCCAACAGTTTCGCATAGAACGACTTGGCAGCGATGATCACATCTGATTGGACGACATCTGGCCTGCGAGACGCGACGATTGACGCAACGATTTCTAACTTATCTTCCCACTTCTCTTTCTCTCTCAGAGCTTCATTCACCTGCACGCATATAAGGCGGATGTGAAAATGCAACCCTGTTGTTTCCGCATTGAAGCAGTAAAAGGGAGACTTACGTGTGCCTCTTCTACGGAAGCCACCGTCTCCAAGAAACTGCTGAGAGCAGCTGTCTGTTTGTCTGCCTCTGTAGGTAAATCTGATGAATATCTGCTGGTGAAGAACTTCACGTAAGCATGAGAACCGTCCAGCATAACCAGCGAGCAGTTGTCTCCCCCTGCATTCAGCTGTAGAGCCATCTCCACAGCGACAGTTGCGCCGAACGAGTAGCCAATGAGATTGTAGGACCCATTTGGTTGCTTTCTCTTCATTACCTGTACACGACAAATAGTCAGATCAGTAAGCATGCTACACCTCTATATGGGGTAAGGGAGCATTTCAGTTGGTTCTTACATCGATATAGTAGGAGGCGAGTTCCTCTATGGATGACAATGGGGCTTCAGCGGTACATTGTAAGCCATAGACATCGGCATTCAGTGCACTAGCCAAACTCTCCAATTTTGTCACTACTCCCTCGATCGGATGTACCATGAACACATTTATCCCATTTCTCACCGACCTCATGGAAACCAGGCTATCTTTAGGCACCAGCATAACGGCAGCGCTATCATCTCCTAGATAAGTGAACCGGTATTGACCTTCAACCAAAGTACAATGCAACAGCACTGTTTGGAATTACCAAAGCTATTACTCACTTTTCTGCGAGCCAATGGAAGGAGAGTTGTCTCCACCTCGCTTTGATTCAAGAGATTTAAGCGAGTCGACTGTGAGTGCTCGGATTTCCTTCATGGACAGAGAGACGTCAAAGTCTCTCTCCAGCGTTTGCTTCACCTCTACAGCCATCAGGGAGTCAAGCCCAAGATTTCCAAGTGTGACGTTTCCATCGACGGAGGCGGCATCCTTGAGACCTGTAGACAGGTCAGCGGAAATCGATTAGCATAGAAACTCAGACTATCGTAGGCTGAGTAGGATGCTAGCTTACCTAGTATATTGAGAACTGACGAGACCACATCCTTCTCTTCACCACCAGAAACCTTGACCCGTTTGTCAGCTAATACATAACTAGACAGGACGGTGTTCCGACTCTGAGAGAGGAACAAGTCCATGACATCGAGACAGCTGGCTATTTTCTGAGGCAGCGTGCCTCCCACCTCGGTGTTGTTGTCACCCATCGTGTTGATCACGACTCCAACATCTCCAATCGCTCCCCACTGAATGGCTAGACCTGCAGCAGACGTTTGTATCCATGGTAACATTCAAACTCCAACTGCTTGATTAAACTCAGTTTTATGTTTCTTTTTGTTACCAGGTAGATTTTCAGATCTTCTCTTCTCACAGATTCTCTCCATAGCCGTGTTAGCGAACCCATAGTTGGCCTGGCCGGCGTTCCCTCTGCCACCGGATATGGATGAGAATACGACAAACTGCTCCAGAGATGCCAGACAGAGCTCTCTCGTCAGACTATCCAGGTTCAGACTACCGGTCACCTTCGGATCGAACACAGCCTTGAAACCGGACTCTGTCTGGCTGTCCATCAAAGCATCTTTCAACACCTACAAGTTGGTAGCAGTACGATGAGGAAATGATATCAGATATTTCGCAATATGGACACCGTGTTAGGAGTCGTCCCACCATTGCCAGGTTAAATATGCCACCGAGTGGAGCCAGGTCAATGCACTCTTCAATTAGCTGCTTCGCCTCACTGTAGCAAGCGGCGTTGCGCCTTGACACGTTCACCGTCACTCCTCTCTTCCTCCATCTGTCCAGACATTTGGCTTGGTAACCTAACAGCATACAAAACAGAATAAGTAGGTGGATATTCATAATTTCTCTCTCTCTCTCCCATCTTCTCCTCCATTTTTCTGTGTAAATGAGCATGCATATTATACCATTGGTCACTCCAGATCGTGACGTCAGAATGAGCTTTGTTGCCCCTCTGGATATCAGCCAATCAGCGAGTTCCAGCCCAAACCCACCGAGGCCACCAGCGATCAAGTAAGACTTATGTGGTGAGCAGAAGAACTTAGGCATTGCTTGCATTAGCTGAGGTTTGTTCTCACGGTTGACCTACAGAGAAAATGGTGCACTTCAAATCATCAAGAGGAGTGTGAAAGCGTATTGAAGCAGACATCCTTTATATAATCAGCCATCATACCTCAATCAGCACTTTGCCAATGTGCTTCCCACTCGCCATGAATCTAAATGCTTCTTCCACGTCGTACTTGTCAAAGCACGTGTGGTTCAAAGGAATGACAACTCCTGATTGAAGGCCCTCTTCGAACAGCTGTCTGACCGTTTCCCAATCAGAGTTCCCAGGGTCAAACAGCGAGTCCAATAATATCCCATGGAAACTGACGTTCTTCAGAAACACAGCCATGCCTGGAATACAGAGGTTGCTGCACAGATCGGCGAATTTCGAATGGAGAGATTGCAGAAGGAAAGTAAACATACCCAGAGACGAGTTGTTGGCGAGATCAAACTTGCCTATCTCGAGGAACCGTCCGTGCTGAGCGAGCAGACGAACAGACGCCTGTAGCTTCTCCTCCGCCAGGGAATTGAGGATCACATCGACTCCTCTCCCTCTCGTTAGCCTCATGATGTCAAACTCAAAGTCTCCGGACCTCGAGTTCAGGATGTGATCTAACTTTAGATCAGGGAAACGGCTTAACAGGAAACTCTTCTTCTCACTGCTGCCGACTGTAGTGAAGACCTGATGGAAGACGAGCGTATATCAAATTGATTCACACGATTGGCTGAGGGCAGTGAATGGATTCCCACTACCTCGCAACCGAGAGACTGGGCGATTCTGATAGCAGCCTGGCCGACGCCACCACTGCCCGAGTGGATGAGAACTCGCTCTCCTCTCTTCAGACTGCCTCGTACACACAGGGCGTAGTACGCAGTAGTGTAGACCACTGGTACAGTAGCTGCATCAGCCGAACTCCACGACTCAGGAACATTCCAGATGAAGCTGCCATTTGCTTCGACAGTGGTGGCCAGAGCTTTTGCAGACGTCAGTCCCATCACTCGCTGACCTCTCAACCGGCTGTAGCCTGAGAACTCCATGCCCAGCAGGCACCCCTGCATCTTGTCGTAATCTTTAAACACATATATGGTACATGATAGAGAGTATCGTTGGTACATGATAGAGAGTATCGTTGGTAGATGATAGAGGGTATCGTATATGTATATCACTGGTAGATGATAGAGGGTATTGTATATATTGCCGCTGCATGATAGAGGGTATATGCATGCTGCTAGTGACAATGCACGAACTCAAATTTCTGCCACAAACGCGTGCTTTCTATCACTCACCAGGGATGGCATCAGGAGGTAGTTTGCCGGTGGCCAGCATGACATCCCGGAAGTTGACAGCTGAGTACTGAACATCGCAGACAACCGACTGTGGGCAGACGCCAGCTCTGCTGAACTTCATCGGAGACTCGATCCATCGTAGGTTCGACAGCCCGGAACCTTCGGGGTGTACGTTGACGTACGCATGTCTAGTCGCAGTTGTGTTGGCGTTAGCCGACAGGTAGGGCAGGTGCCTGTAGCTACCCCACTCGCCATCTTTGTAGACGTTCATCACCAAATCCAGTTCTTCTATTTGTTTCAATTCAGGAGAATCCTTCTCCGGAAGTCGTGCTTTCCCAGCGTTGAAGACACAGCTGTAGCGAAGGTAGAGCATAATAGTCACACATACACATGTACACTTACACATATATACTGATGAGAGGAGACGTACCGTAGCTTGGAGCCACCATCCTCCTGTCTGATACAGTTTACCAGACCGATGGTACCATTTGGTTTAGCTGCGGTGAGCCAGAGTCGTCTGCCCTCTGCGGAGACGGCTGCCTCAGACAACTTCTGCTTCAGTGGTTCCACCCAGCCTGTACTGAATCCGTCGACCTCCAAACAATCTGCCTCCACTGTTTCAAAGACAAATGCAAAGATAAAACCAGATGATTTCGCCCTAAGCTGACAATATTGACTGTCCATTACGAACCATCTGCTGCCTTCATACGAAGGAGACGGAGTGTTTGAACGGCATCTCTGACCGAGTAGACAACTTCCATATTGTGACAAACGTTTTGTCCTTCCTCCAACTTGACATCTGTCAAAAACTCCAACGACAGAAGGAATCCACCCGGCTTCAGCATCTCCTTGACCTCTTCGATGTTCAGGTCACACTGTAAAATTACAATCCACACTAAGATCGGTGTACCAGATTGAAAATTGGCACGTGTCTATACCATAACTCACCCCGGAGAAGTGAGGGACGAGCAGCAAATGATTTTGAGCCTTTGGAGCCTCCGACAATTTACTGTAGGCGGCAGTTTTAATCCTCTCATCATCACCAATGATCTCCACACCATGGTCTCCAGTGAAGTAACTGTATTCGACTTGTACCACAGGAGTTTTATCGTAGACATCAAGGATACGACGAGATAGACCGAGGTCCACGGAGTTAGATATCTCTGTCAGTAGAAGTTTTTTAGTGCGGACGTTTTCTAGGACTATATCAAGGGCTGGTTTCAGGTACTCCACTGAGAGCAGATGCGTGAGGATCCGGTCATCGCGCAAATCTCTCTTCCTGTCATGGTCGCCGCCTGCGCTAGCTGCCTTGAGTAAGTCCAGGAGATTGTCCGGCCCGCTTCCGCCATATCTATCGAGAACAGATTGAGCTGGTTCGCCATCTCGAGCGAAGTTGGATAGCCGGTTAATCAGCTGCTTGGGCAGTCGGAGTGCCGTCATATTCTCATCCAGGCATTTGAGCGATGAATACGCTACGAATGAGCAGCAGTCGAGGTACTCCTGGAAGTCTGGTGTAGCAGCCACCACTCTGTGGTTCGGTACGAACTCATAACTCTCCAAGACTGGCTTCGACTGGTCCTTCTTCTTCGGCGCAGATGTTGTGTGCAGCCGAAATATCTGTGCCCCACCAGCCTGGATCATCTGTATCGCCTGGTCAGACGTTGCCTTGACTGCAGAAGATGGACAAACTGCTAGAGTGTGTGACATATGCAATGCTTATCTTAGGTTCCACAACAACCAAAATTTGATGAACAAATAAATGTAACAATAACGATATAGGGACTGGTAAGATCTTGAGAAGGTTCCTTAAGCTCCCAGGGTTCTGGTAAGAACTCTCGGGCTTGAGAGAAAGAGTACCATCCATTTGATCCGGGTGAGAAAACACATTTTTTTATGTAATGATAACTGTAGCAAAACAACAATGAACATAATAAATACAACAATAACGATAAACAACAATAACGATAGATATAACAATAACGATAAATGTAACAATAACAATAACGAAAACTGTGACATATTACGTTAGGTTAAGTTATTAGGTTAGGTGAGTTTCAATTGCAGTGTTTACCCAACATACTAAAATAACTCAATTTAATTCTTACTCTTTCGTGAGATGTCGTCAGCGTTGATGTAGCTCTGATGAGCCACGGGGTCTATCCGGACGCTCTGTATGCGCGTCGGCACACGCAGAGCCTTGTCCTCACTGCCTAGGATGGTCATCTGCAGCATTGTGTCGAGGAACGTCACCCAGTTATCTCCCCATGTCAACCACCCGCTCTCACCTGCAATAAAATACAGACTTATGAATGACAGTCGCTACAATCATAAATCGTGTAGCTGGGTTTCCTAGTCACCATCAGAAGTGGCAGAGATCACGCCCCGGAATTCATTCTCGTAGTCGTAGCCTCTCAGTCTTAGGTCTTTGTAGAAGTCGTCTTTCAAAAGAGTAATAGGAGTTGTGCCCTCGTGCTCGTCTAACTCTTCGTACTTGGTCAGTGTGCTTCCAGCGTCGCCACAGCGGATCTTACCGGTCACTACGATTTTCTCACCCTCGACGATCTCAAATCCGCCAGTGTTAGGCAATAAATTGACGTCGAGTGTCGTCAGAGCTGTAACAATAAACGCCATGAGTGATGGCTTGGAAGTTATCCCCCTGAGAGTGAGAGCGCGCCCTCGCAAGCCCTACGCACCATCCTTGGAGAGGATTGTGGCATTGTGAATTTGAATCTCCTCAAAGATGACTGGCATTTGCTGGTAGTCTCGGTTCTGTAGGGATGCCAGAGTTTTCCAGGCAAGCACGAGATACCCTGCAATATGATTGGTGGATAGTTATGATGATCTGCAACATGATTGGTGAATGGTTGTGATGGAGAAGTCCAAATGCAGCTTGCAGTACACCTATAACTATGTACGTACCAGTAGCAGGGTAGAGAATTCTGCCATCAATCTTGTGTCCAGAGACGTACTTGTTCTCATTCTCTTCGATATCTTCTAGGCTGACATCATAAGACACGCATGACCCTCGACCGGCCTTCAAATCAAAGTCCTTCTCTGTTGGCACGTCAAACGTAGCCGAGTGGTCCCACCGGACAAGTGACGATACGGAGGGCGTTCCTCTCGGGACAGGGCTGCTCACTCGCCCATACAGGTTGATGGTGTCCACATCCACACCTAACTCATACAACCTGCAGACGACCAGAACTAGTTAAAGTTACATCATAGCTACTGAAATTGTGAAATATATAGTAGAGATTAATGTACCTTCCTATAGCCTGATAAAAGTGCAGCAGGTTGTCTTCGTGGCCTCGTTTCTGCAGGCCGACATGTGCAGAAGTTTGAGCCAATGATCTCTTCAATATCGACTGCAGCAGAGCATGTGGAGCAATCTCCACGGTGATGGCGTCATCCGGTACATGCGATAGGCCATCCTACATCAGCAGACGTTGCCAATCATTATGGGGAATGTGGAACACAGCAGAGAAAGCGGAATGTTAGACAAATATGTCAGATTTTCAACTTTTGTGCTGGTGTATGTCTACATTGCATGAGTCCTCCATTGCATCAGCACATGAATACCATAATACCGCAATACTAAGCTAACTAACCTGAAACAAGACAGGGCTGACAAGGTTGTTGACGTGGTAATCTGCGGAAGAACTAAGGTGAAGGTCAGAACCCCAAGATGCTTCTGGAATTGAAGTGCTGATCCACCTGGAACTCCTCTTCTTTGGCTCAATGACCTGAGACATAATCAACAACATGATAGTAACAAAACAAGTATTAAATGCAGGAGAAGATAACTGCTCGGACCAGTAAAACTCACTTGTTGCAAGCATTGTTTGAGTTTGGGAGCGATGGCTGCCATATAGTACGAGTGATACGCAACGCCATTGCTGGCCACTTCCTTAGCAAAGTATCCCTCATCCTTCAGCTGCTTCACGAAGTCCTTGACCTCTGCGGCCGGGCCCGATATAGTGACAGTGTCCGAGGCATTGTGACATGCGGGGACAACTCCAGCTGGACACCTTGTCTTGGCCTCCTCCCACGTGAGGCCTTACAAAAGGTGCAGAATAACCGTAGTCAAATTCATCAAGATGAGTTACTGTAACTCCCAAGTTATGAACCTCACCAACGGCAGCCATGGCTCCTGGCTCCAGCTCTGCTTCTACAATACAGCGGCCTCTCCAGTACGCAGCTATCACGGTCTCCCTGGCCGTGAGAGATCCGTCTGCGTACCCACAGCCCAGCTCACCAACCGAGTGTCCGATAATACCGTCCGGACGTATATTCATGGCCGATAGCGTGTCAACCAGCGCCACCTAGGACAGCAATCACCATCAGAGGACGGAACTATCACTCGATCCATTCACAACCTCCACATCCTCCTCCATACCTGCACTGCAGCGATACCCACAAATGAGTTTATAGTGTTGCAGAATGTTGTCTCGTCATCGCTGGTCAGCATTTTGTAGAGATCAATGCCGAATCTCTCTAGGTAGGTGTTGGATTGCAGTATAGAATCCCGGAACGGTTTTACTGCCATCAGGTCCTTGGCCATGCCGTACCACTGACTGCCCATCCCACTGAACACGTACCACACCGGCCTGCCTTTACCCTCGCACTTCTACAGTACAGTATACCAGGATACAACATGTCAGTGATTGTCAGTGCTTGCCAGTGCTCCGTTCCTACCTGAACATCTATGACATGCTGTTGGTGGTTGAGCAGTGCGTAACCCCTGAATGGTTGGAACTGGCCGCTCTGGTGAGCTGTCTCGCTCAGCAAGTAGTGAAGGTCGAGTGAGGTCGAGTGGTTGTTGCTCACTTCCTCCAGGAGTTCGGTCAGCGCCTCAGCTGTCCTGCCGTTGTAAGTGAGGAGTCGCGTTGTGTCGTCAGACACCGGCTGCAAACATCGATGCCATATTACATCATATTACATCATCTCCATCTCATCGTGAGCGGACAGTTGTACTTACTTTGTCAGCTGAGTATTTAGTATCAAGGAGGGCGTGGACATTCGTGCCCCCAAACCCAAAAGAGTTAATAGCAACCAGGCCACCATTCCATTGGGTGTTTTCCGAGACCACGTGGAGCCTGCCGTCGTGCAGGCCAGGAATGTCTGGGTTAGGAGTGTTGAAGTGCAGGTTGGCGGGAATTATCCCATCCTCGCTGGAGATCAGTACTTTTGTCAATGCAGCCAGTCCTGCACAATAGACCGCGGGGTAAGATATAGAGTTACTAGAGTTGTCTTCTCATGATATAGCCAACTCGGGTACCTGAGGCTGGTTCGGGATGGCCCATGTTTGATTTCGTTGATCCGATGAGCAACGGCTGAGATCTGTTTTTACAGAAGAGATCGGTGACAGCATTGACCTCTTCGGGATCGCCGGCCTTAGTGCCAGTGCCGTGGGCCTCGACATACACGACGACACTGGGTGGCACTCCACACTCCTCGTACACCTCCTCCATCAGCGTCTTCTGCGTTCTCCCCGACGGAAATGTGATACCTGCCATGAATGAAGGATCAGGTAATTTGGACAAAGATGGTAATATGTGACGCTAGTTCATGACAAGGCACATACTTTTCCCGTCTTCCTTAGCTCCATCGCAATTGCTCTTGGAGTGAATTAGTTGAGCGTAGATTCGTTTAGAATCCTTTCCTTTCTGCAAGAACATGGCTACTATTCCCTCACTCCTGGCATAACCGTTACCTAGCAACAGATGATGCGATTAGTCACAGTACCATAACACCACAATAACAGAAACGAAACACAATTCTAGAGAATTACCAGAGGCATCGAACGATTTACAAGCGCCATCTGGTGACAGCATAGTCAGGTTGTTGAACTGGACTGCTGTTGATGGTTTGATACAAAGACTGGAGCCACCGACCACGGCAGCGTCACATAGCCCCGTACGGATAGCCATCAGGGCGTGATCTAGGGCTAGCAGGCTGGATGAGCAGGCGGTGTCCACAGTGAAGCTGGGACCTGCAGACAGTCACCATGATTTCATTGTCGACACTACAGCTAACAGTATCAGGTCAAAGGTCATCTGTAGGTACTGACCTTTGAAGTCAAAGAAGTAGGACAACCGATTGGAGAACATGCCCCTCTGGCAGCCAATCATAGTGAAGCCTGTGGCAGCACTGGGGTCAGCTGACCAGCTGTCAGACGACTCGCTGGCACTCGCTCCTACGAAGACTCCAGTCTTACTGCCTCTCATACTCTCTGGACTCACACCTGCGCCACAAAGCTATATAATAAATCACCTGAAACACTGGCTGACTATGTGGCACAGGAGTTGCCCTCTCTTACACCTTGGGTTCACAGATCGTGGTTTGAACAATCCAAATAGACATCTTGATTGTAGAAACTAGGACACACAGTGTCGTACAGCTCCAATGATCAGTAAATAGGTCAATTTATTATGTACATGTATATACTCTGAGGTAACGTACCGGCGTCGACAATGGCTTCGTACGTAACCTCCAGCAGCATGCGCAGCTGTGGGTCCAGTCTCTGTGCCTGCTTCATATGAACTCCAAAAAATGTGTTGTCAAATTTCGTCAGATCCTTGAGCTTTCCAGCGCGAGCAGGCAGATCATGAACGCCTGAAACATAGACAACATTGGGAGTTGTGTCCTCTCTCAATCTAGCTTTTGGTTTAGAAAGAAACTACTGATTATTTTATCTCAATACAAATACTGGTCATGCTTGAAAAATCCTAAACTGCTCAGAAGAAAAGGAGTTGGGAGGGGTGGGGTAACGGTCTCTGTCTCACCTCGGCTCCAGCGGCTCTCCGTGTCTGTAACCATATCCACATGACTCATGAGATTCTCTCTAAACTCATTCACAGAGTCCGACTCTGGCAGACGGCATGACATCCCAGCAATGACGATGTCATCATGGCAACTCCTAAAGCAAACACAGTGTCTGGGTGTGGACAGCTTGAGATTGGCAGCCAGGCAGGTAAATCCAGCATCACTCACCTTGTCCACTTGCTGCTGCCGAGTCGACAAGATTCCAGTCCTAGAGAGCCGAGAGATGAAGCCATCTCCTCGGTCGGTGAGTCGTACTGGCAGTTCGACTCCACAGCATTAGCCGGCATCCTGCAGCATATAATACAGATCACCACAAGGTCATCACTATTTAGGTCATTACGACTGTAGTAACTATGGGATGATCACCACCGACTAACTCTCCTCCTGCTCCACCAGAATGTCACCGTTTAATGCTGCACTGCTCAAAATTGATTTGAGATTGGGTCGCTCAATGATGGCTGTCAAAACATTTAATTTTCTTTTCCAATAAAATCTAGCAAACCAGATCACACGAGTATCACCATATTATTGATTTTGATGAATAAGTCGTTGATTTGAGCCGAGCTGTGATTCCCCCCATTCCAGTTCACAAACTCGACCTGAGAGCAATCAACCATTGGTGCCGGTGGTCAAGTGGAGACGCACATAACAGATAGGAACAGGCTGCTGCGCAAGGCGATGAATGAGGTGACATTATAAAAATGTGGGGTTATGTATAAAATAGGTGAGTGAAAACAAATACCTGAAATATGTGTAGGTCTGTCACGAGGTGAATTGATACTAAATAGGCTCTCGAATGTCTTCTCTAGTGTGTGAAGAACATGGCATCTATCTCTCTGGCAGTGAAAATGCGACCTCTGCTCGGTGAGCAATGTTTTGTGGTTCTGATAATACTGCGGCTGTGATCTCACGGGTAAATCAGTTCATCGGATGTGCAGCTATTGAAGCGTGCGTGCGTACGCTTTATCGAGCCATATAACGCTGGCACCACGAAAATGACCAATCATCGAAGCGTATTTTGCTGACAGGTTCTACCAATAATAGCGCGCAAAACTAAGGCTACTCGGTATTGTTTCCTAACAAAACCCTCGAACTATTATACTTTAAAGTTTGATGGATCTCAGTCCAAATGTTTTTGTCACGCCATCCGAGCGAATCACAATGCCGGGAAAAGTATGGTACGAGCAGAACCGGTTACACGACATACACACGTGTACACGGCTCTATTCACGAGTTGATGTGATGTATGTGTACCTACTTGTGATGTACAGCATTCAGATTTCTATATCACGTCAGTAAAACGTGTATACTATCCACTGGCGCCTCAGGAAGGAGAGCTAATCATTCATATACTGAGCTGCACTGTACTAGCAAGTGTCCAGAAGTTAGCTCCCAGAGCTGTATGACCCCAGGCTGTACATGACAAATTGTGTTACAAAAGATACTGAGCATTTAGTCGTTTTCAAACTTTAGTATACCATTGCTTGCAGTCCCTACTTGCTACAGCTAAGATAACGCCACCATATTTGAGCTCAGAAAGATCTGACTACTCTACTACCAAAGGTGACCATCGGGAAACCAACGGTAACAATGCCCGGATGTTCGCTCTCGGCTTCAGCAACTAAAATACTGGAGTCCCAGGAAACTTGTTCCATGTCACATGTCACCTACATGTATACTCAAGACTGCTTGTCTCATCTGTCACCATGATTTTCAAGCGCTATGCTAAGTTTGGTGCAGAGATATTGCTCTGTATGACGAGGAGTCTGTATGCCATAGCCATGGAGAACTTCCTCTCACCGATTATACAAGGATAGATAGATAGCGCATGCTGTTCATGGCCTGTACTGTACAATTACACAGGGCTGTCTATACACACCACCCGCAGTGGGGTAGGCTACATCAGTTGTAGAAATGACTCTATGTATATAAGGAATCAATCATTGAATGATACAGATGCCATTTATGGTATTGATTATACAATGGAAGTCTTGATCAGAGCCAGGATAACTGTGACACAAGACATGACTGTCACGACCAGAGGCAGCCTGTAAACCACATAGCATTATCAATGTCACATCAGAGGGAGTACTATTTGTTACGGAGTCATCTCCCCTGACGAGTCAGCTTGTACTTACTTCATGAAATCAAGCTGGCTGATGCGTACTTGCTTCTTTTTAGCGATCGACTTGGCAACAATGTTAGACAGAGATCCAAACACCAGCAGGTTTCCTACCAATGCATGAGAGGAAGTGTCAATTCAGCTTGTACGTTCTAGTCTACTGCAATGATCTTTGATATAGAGAGAGCACCTGCTAGTACTGAGCCGAGTGCTTGACAGTAGACAGCGAGGTGATACTGTGACAGGCAGGATGAGAACATCGTTTCGGCCAGGATGAGCTGAAGGAAACAGGCTGATAGTTGGTTCTGATTTTGCTCTACTGACTGGCTATGCATACTACATACCTATGCATGTACATGTATGTTTGTCCTGTGTATGTGCACTTATCAATGAGAAGGAAGGCAGTCACAGGCGGAGCTATGTAAGTTAGTGTATGTAGGTAAGTAGATAGTATAGGTAAGGTTGTAAGGTAAGTATGTCGTAAGACAAGAGCATTCTTATGTCTTGGAAATATTTTCCATTAAATTAACGTGTAAACAAGCATCACATTGTAGCATCATATTCACTTTCTACGCCAAAGTTGTGATATTCGATGGTGAAAACTGCTAGTCGGTGGTTTGGTGGGAAAATCAGAAGTGGGTTCATTCGAGAAGGCGAGACTGATCCGTAGATGGACCAGCTAGAAGCCTGCTGTAATAATTTGCTGGCTGGTGTTGTATAGTTTTCCCTATTCCCTATTATATAATAATGACCAGAGAGTAGTAGCAGTGTTATGTAACAGTCGGTCCGAGCTGAAGTAGTAGAGCTTTGCTACGTCTCATTAGCGAGAGGATAAGGGCAGACAATGCCCTGTGACCAGGATTAGGACCACGTCTACCCGCTACTACCCGTGTTACCAGGACGGCATGAGAGCCACAAATAGAGTGCCGCATGTCACATGTCACATGTCACAGTCACATGGTAACATGACATTATTTTCATGGTAGTATTTGCCAAGTTTTTTTAGTACCAGGCGAGGAGTTGAGCTCTCCACTCCAGTGATTGCGCTGATGAGGAGGGACAGAGGCGTAAGAACTGCTGCCATGGCTCGATAGGTGGAGTAGATGTGAGCGTCTGCTGACTCGCTGCAAGAATATCCCTGAAACTCCTGGCGGAAATATCTGTAGACCTCTCCCACGTAGTCCAGTACCGGCATGGCCAGTAACGCCTGTTGTCATGTATCATAGCAACCAGCACGTCAGTGGACTTAGAACGGAGGCACAGATTTTTTTACCTGCATGATAAGTCGATAGGCTACGATTGTTAGGATGGCTGTGTAGTTGATCCCTCTCAAGTGCTTCCTTTGGCTGCCGAGCACCACGTAGAGACACAACGCCCCTACGAAGCAGGTGACGGCTGGAGGCACCATGGCGAGAGAATCACACCAGGCAGATACACAGCTCAATGTCTGCGATAGGACTATAATCGTCACCTGTGATAAACCAACAACATCCACCATTACAGCCATATCACAATATGCTGTACTATACTATACTAATTAGTGTGTAGTTATATAAAAGTCAAGCGGATCAAGAGAACACAACCTCCACTCCACAGCCTAGGGTTTTTACCAGAGTTTCTATTAATGCTACCTCAGCCAGACCAGACTGATTCATCCAACTCATTTCATTGTCTATCAGCTCACCACAGATGCCAGGACCGGGAATATTCTAGATTCGGTCTCAGGGCTCTCAGATGCGGCGCATCGGCCACACTACGTTGCCTCTGACTTTTCTCATTGGCTATTTCCCTAAGCTTGTTACAGATGTCTCTGTCCTCCTTAAACAGGCAATCATGCTCCTCCACCAGAGATAGGTAGACTTCCCCCTGATAGCTGTGGTGCTGCAAGCATGTGAATTCATAGCCGAATGACAAGTTGGTAACGTCAATCAACAAGTTGAACTAGATTGTAGCTTACTGCGAGTAGAAGCTGCTGATCTATGGCCAGCTCCAAGTGGTTTGTTCGCAAGTAGCAGCAGTAGACTACCATGATGACCACAGTACAGCTAGCTAACCAAGTCAGTATCATCAGTGTCCAGAGCCCTGCATCTGTCGTTACGTCAAACGCGTCAGGCATCTGGTAGACGACGTCATTGCTGATAGGTGACCCCAGGTTCCTGATATTTGTCGCCATGACAACCAGCATCACCATCATCTTCTTGTCAGCCTTTGCCGAGTCAGACAAGCTGAAAGTTTCACTTACATGTGTGATCTGCAAAGGCTCACAACACAGAGAAGAGAAAATAGTGGAACTGCTGTCCATTCTACTCTACAGTATATCCATCATGCTCCACTACATTGATCATTACAAGGCCTTGGATTTCGTTCATTCTGCACTGGTTACTTATATCCAATAGAGTTTCATTCCTTACCTACCTTAGAGCAAGAGGTACCATGATTATCACGACAGTCAAACGGTTGAAGAAGAACGATAGTGAGCAAGTCAGCAAAAGTAGAATGAATGCTGACGAGCTAGCCTTGCTCAAAGATGAAAGCATGTTTGTCTGTCTGATCTAAAATAAAATCAGTTACATGGGATACTCGTAAAATAAAAAACCTGTTGGATGTGAAATTAATAAAAATGCCTTCACCCACTCTGTCAGCATGGCATAAGCATGGTAATCCTTCAGGATTCGCGAGAGCAGCATCAGACTCGCTGTGTGTAGGGCTTGATCTAGAATAGATCCTTCAACAAACACTCCAGTCAGATTCAGGCTGTTCAGCTGACGACCCTGTGAGACATCGATTTCATCCTAAATATTGGCGGCTGGATTTCATAGTAACCCTGTGTTTGTTAGTAAAATTGTACCTGATAGAAGCGACCTGTTAACACAGTAGCCACTAGACAGCTCCCGGCTAGTGTTGCCAGAGTGGACGACTCCTAAAACAATCATAGCAAAGAGTTAAAACTGGCAGTGTTACATGTACACTGCTAATAATGGAGGTCATTGGTGGAAGTAAGGAAGGAAGTATGATGGCCAGTACCAGTAGTAGAATAGTACCGGTAGTAGGATAGTACCGGTAGTAGGATAGTACCGATAGTAGGATAGTACCGGTAGTAGGATAGTACCGGTAGTAGGATAGTATCGGTACTAGGATAGTACAATATTCAATTGAAAAGAAGATAAAGGAGCTATGATCTTACCTCACTCAAAGTAAGAATTCCATGCAGGATTGTAATCATGGCGATAACACCGATTATATATGGGGTGGACAACTCCGTAGAATTGATGGCTATCATCACAGTTGAATCTGAATGACTAGCAATGTTTATCACTCCTGCTTCCTTTCTAAAATAATTCAAGTAGACGGTGTGTAGACAATCATCGCGTTTCCATGGATCGAACTAATGAGGTGCGCACTGGGGCGTACCGAAAAACTAGTACGAACTAACCCTTTTCCATGGTGCGCACCCGGTTCAGATCACACTAGTTCGTGCTGTGAGTGCAAACTGACTTAGCGAAGTTTGGGTTCGCACCAAACCCTTTCCATGGTGCGCACTAGCCTCAGTATGCACCAAGTTCGATCCATGGAAACCCGGTGAGTGTGTAGACGGTATGTAGATGGTGTGTAGATGGTGTGTAGGGGGTGCATTGAGTTATTTCAGAGTTATCACTTACATCCCTGGTGAAAACCAGCAATTATAGCTGGTGGCTAAGGAGTTGTGCACCCCTGTCCGGTCGGTGGTTTTATTCGAACAGAAGATGGATGAGTTTGCAGGAGTGATAGAGAGCGCACAGGAGCCTTTTGTGCTGACATCTTTTGTAGCAGATAACACCCACTCGATACAGATCGAAAAGCTAGTCACATTTCCAGGTATCTCCACACCTGTGATATACATTGAAAGAAACAGTGTTCACAAACGTAATATACAGAACCTGTTGACTTATGGCTCATGTTTCATCTGTACTCTTTGTGTCCTCCTCCGCAGTAAGACTCAGGTAGTGGAGACGACTATATTTCATGCACCATCTTTCAACTGGTACGAAGCACACAGCCTACACATGAGATGGCATCATTATGTGACCATTAGAGCTGTCATATGATCATGTGATCAGGTGGGAATCTCCCTGGTATCCAAATACTCACTAACGCCACGATGACAATACAGATTTGTATCGCTCTAGTGGTGATAGTCCAGGCACTCGGCCACACATGCTCTCTGGAGTCTGCAACCTCTGACTTGCCGGCATGTTGATCTACAGAACTCTGGGGCTGCGGCTGGTCAGGTGCATCCCAGCCCTCCAGTAATTGCCGAGGATCGACAGGCTCTGGGGCTGCGGCTGGTCAGGTGCATCTTCTATGAGTTTAAAAAAGTTAACTCAATCCATCGCAATCCCATTCCGTTGCCCCTGGCTGAAGTTTCAGTAATAGTACAGGGCTACAGGGCTACCTTGATCATATTGAGAAAATAAACAAATGATTAATAAGTATGATATAAATATAATAAACAAAATATATTAGATATACAAAAAATTATTAGGTATAATAAGGGATATCATGGTTAATAGATTGAGCATTGATCCATGTTGATTAACATACATCAACCCATATGAGGGAAGAAACGTACTTTAAACAAAAATTCTAACCTTGGGTTGACTCGTGACTGAAGAGTTCTGCCCTCCTCTACTCTGGAAGGGAGGTGATAGCTGCTGGCCAATGATCGATGAAGGTCTGCAGACAGCAGTCTCTCAGGCTCTCTCAGCAGCTGGTTGATTGTGAATCCAGCAGACTCTGACATCTAACCAACCGTTGACATTTGCATTGAGTCATAGACATCTGAATCCACCATTGACATATACATTGAGTCATAGACATCCAACCAGCCATTGATACATATATTGAGTCATAGACATCTGAGTCAACTTTTTCACCAACATAGATATCTATTAAAGAATCACCTTTCAAGATCTAAGCGGCTGACTGAGTGAAGACTAGATACATTCAGACAAGATGGGCTGGTGCCAATGAGACGAGAGAATCTGACAATGACACTTGGCTACCTAATAACTGCATGTCTACGTCACAATGACACACTGTCACAGAGAGAGAAATATGTCACACTGTCACACACAGGGAACTAGGTCACACTGGTAATAAACAGGTAAGCAGCTCTCCTTGTACCGAGTTCAGCAGCAGCTGTCAGGTGAGAATTGGATATAGCTCTCACCTCTCCCACAATCTATTGACTTGGCAGCCATTGGCAAACTGACCAACCAGACTGAAACACTTCCTCAATACAGGGTGATTAAATCGTGACGTTGTTTTCCATTGTGTGAATTACGGAAATGGTAGCGGAAATAAGATAGCAGCTGTACCTGTGCTCATGCCAGCTTTATGATATGATATATAACAGATAGCAGCTTCTGAGCTGTTGACCCTGCTAGGCTCTCCTGAGCCTATCACACAGGAGATATGAATTATGGAGAGCGATAAGTTGCATCAGCACAAATGGGACAAGCGGGTGTGACGTGACGCTGACACTGCAGACAAACTCTGTACTGCCCGTTTCTTCGCACTCAAGTCTGTTGGACAATATTCTCATCCAGCTTTATATCATTCTTATTATGCTTATTGTCATTATCATTACTGTTATTATGATATCATACATTACTTACGTAGTTTGTTCAGATTTTACTCCAACTCTGGAACTAAATAAACGGTATGAAGTGAGTGCTGCTATTATATTAGACGCTAAACTCTATGCTGCCAAATAGCAAATAGTTATAGATTTCAGGGATGTAAATAGTATTCATTATGCGACAGGCTAACACAGGCTACCTCAGGCTACCACAGGCTACCTCAGGCTAGCTCAGGCTACCTCAGGCGAACAAAGGATTCCACAGGATGACAGAGGAAACCACTGTCTAGCAAATGGAGAC
>ERZ1740065.515-NODE-515-length-20875-cov-11.684150_pt1 | contig 20875 bp, 15 predicted proteins | sample MGYA00581738_ERZ1740065 | MGnify/ENA primary metagenome ERZ1740065 (study PRJEB43018, sample SAMN04849749) | marine metagenome | isolation source: floating plastic debris | place: Pacific Ocean | collected 2008-09-01 | study: EMG produced TPA metagenomics...
GGCGTTAGTAGCCTGGCTGTGTTGCTAGGCAGGCGTCAGTAGCCTGGCTGTGTTGCTAGGCAGGCGTTAGTAGCCTGGCTGTGTTGCTAGGCAGGCGTCAGTAGCCTGGCTGTGTTGTTAGGTTGGGTTGGGCTTGGTGCCTATCTACGCACTAAGCTTGACTCAGTTTTTATTAGCTTTGGTGACACTCCTCTTCCCTCTGCACTAGGGTTTTCTCACTTTTTTATATTTCTGCTACTGGATACATGGTTTACATATTTGCCAGTGTATGTCATTAGTACTGTCAGCAAACCCGGGTAACTCAGCTTGAATCGCGTAGTAGTCTAGAGTTGTCTTCTCCTGATCTGGAGTTGAAATTCTAAATACTGCTGAACATAGCAGTAGTACGAGACAGTATTTCGAACCCAATTTTCCTAATTTCTCCCACATCAGAATAGCATAGTTCTTCTTCACAATTGTATATAATTATTTCCACAATAAAATAGCAATCAAGATATTATTATACTGTAGACGCTACTAGATTCAGCGTAAAATAATGGATTATAATTCTTGAAATTTCGTCTTCCGTGAAAGATAAGACAATTCGCTAATATTATTGTACCAATTATCCGTCAGACTTAGGCCACACCCCTAAAACACGCCTATATCTGAGTTGAATCGCGTCTCCAAGCCGTTTCCGTCGAGTTTCCCATCTTTATATAGATAAATTTTTGCTGTCAGTTCCATCATTACTGATAGAGCAGCAGTATCACCAGTACCACTAGTACTACCAGCACCGCAGTACTATCAGTGATTCCAGTACCATCAGCACCATTAGTACCGTCAATGCCACCAGTGCTGTCAGTACTGTCAGTGCTGTCAGTGCCGCAAGCACCACTAGTACCGTCAGTACTGACAGTCAGCACTGTCAGCGTTGATAGTGTTGTCATATATGACTGATTAAAAGCGATCGCAAAGTCTGGCTAAATCTGATGTAATGGATTTCAAAGATATAAGTAGTTTTTATAGATAAATATTGTAGATATCTTGAAGACGTCATTGCAGGAGCTAAGGTGATTGTATATATTAGTACTCGGCTCTCTCGCAGACGTAGTGCTGCTCAGTTTTACACATGTAACCGTAGCGTATAGCCGTCTCGTTGTAGACAGTCATCATGCAGTTGTTTCTATACACCCAGGGCAGCTGTTGGGCCCAGGCCTTATTCGTAACTGGAACCACCTCACCGTCGACCACCCAGTACCAGCGCCCTCTGGGGTCAGTTTTGCCGCCAAGCCACATGTCCACTCCTTTCAAACCTTCAACATGGAAAAGCTTCAGTCATTGCTGTGAGATCATAATATAATGTGACAAATTCAGACGATTTTGTATGAAGTGAGGCAGAGCAGGACAGAGAATGTTAAAGTTAGATGGAGCGTATGGGTAGGCAGCATGAAGGGTGATCCCAGTGAGTCGCAATCATGCCATAAGCATTCATCTGTACTATTAATCATTCTTATTGCATGAGCTAGAAAACTAGGAGAGCTCATCAGGACAGCTGGCAGACTCTGGTTTACCATCGCTGGCTTAATTGGCTCTAAACGACGTGGCTCTGTGTAGCCACGGCTTTAATCAATCTTGTTGCATGGACTAGATTTGAATATGTATCCTCTGAAAACGAAACTCATTTTCTTTTCGTGGAACATTTTCCTAATCCGAGGATGGGTATATGACAAAGATCCGGTATTTCAGGGAGCCTCTGGTATTTCGCTGCAATAATTCAGGGTTTAATGCATTATTATCGATCTACTAATATTATGCATGTTTAGATCTTGCTGAGCCGAACTCAAATACTTTAGAGTCTTTACTGCATAGAGCAGGGTTTCAGAGCTACGGCTTCTCAAAGTTCAGAAAAAAATCTGTGTGACACTGGCCCTCAGGGATTGTTCAGTAGGGCGTCTCTAGGCGTGAAAGGTAAAAGTCTACTTCCTGGAGCAAGAAAAAAATGGCTGGTTCCTGGGGGTTTCTACTGCCAAACTAATCTCAAGTCTTTAACGCGTTTTTTTGCGTTGAACAATAGAATACACAGCTACCTGTGAATTAAATAAACTTGAATTCCTCGTTTGTTCACTGATTTTGGCAACATATGCATGTGAATATATTTAGAGATAAGCTGTGTTGTAGAGCCTTCCAGAATAAAAATAACCGCAATAACCGACAGCTGGAAACCTTTCCTTTTCTTAACTTCTCTTATCCCGAACTGCATTCAAGTCAGCTACCCTATTTAAAATCACTTGTTCATTTGGTGAATTAATGGATCAAAATTAAGAGGCTGTGAGAAGCTCGCAACTCTTGGCACTTTGAAAGTCCTTCTATACTGAAGTTCTATTTATAGCATTAATAGAGAGTAGCTCAGTGTTGCTCAACTTTATCAAAAAGTGAACTACAATAATTTAGACTTGTCTTCTCTTGTGCTGTTTATCTAATTTCGTTATTATTTCAACTGCTTTCTTTTCCTACCATTCAAAGTGTTTATAGTTTAAGTCATTTCTTGATTTACTCACCATTTGACTTCACAAGGTCATAGAATGATTCTTCGTCATACTCGCTCTCCAGAACCGCCAGACGAGACTGCTGAAGTTTGCACATAGCCATGGCATCAGGAAACCTCAACTTTTCTCGGAAGTAAAACTTGTAATAGTGATTGTTCGCTGCTCTGTGCCATTGAGCTATGAAATTGAATACATAACTCATCATTGCTCCCGAAATTCCTGAAGTCACATGTTCACATTCTATTTGTAGCTAGCTAAGCCACTAAGAATCACTGCAAGTTTTGTCTGGGATGGTCAGCTGCGGATAGAGTGCTTTCACAGTTCTGGATTTGCGTGAATACAAAGCTACATTATGATGCTATGAGTCCTGTGGCACATTATCCTCCGATTTTCAGTCAATCCTGCACTGCACGGTTTTTCATTATTTGTCTGCAGTAAGATAACCTCTGGTAAATGTTTCGGTTTTTGTCATTCTCCTGTTGATTTTCGCGCTCACTCCCACACCTATCTGCGCTTACTCCCACACGCTCCCGCATGCTCCTGCACACTCCCGCACGCTCCCACACACTCCCACACACTCTCACACACTCGCTCACGTGCTGAGGCCCAAATATCAACGGGAGAGTGACAAACGCCCAATTTCCTACTCACCTTTTAGACAAGGAAGGATCATTATGATGAGGAATACAGCTAGTGGCACAATCTCCATCGTTTATGTCCTAAGAATAAATGAATCCAAATTTAATAATACAAAACTGCGTTCTCATCTGGCTGCTCTGAAAATTAATTAGCAAACTTTTCAGTAATCAACTATTATGGATCATCTTATCACCCTCAGTGAGTCCCTGGAATGTACAGACATTCATTATATTATATCTCAGTTTAGTAAGCTGTGGAAGTAGCCCTAGTATTTTTTACGAGAGAAATCTCGGTTTTTGTCATTCTCCTGTCGATTTTCGTGCTTACTCCAGGGCCTATCCGCGCTTACTCCCGCTTACTCCCGCTTACTCACGCACCTATCTGCCCCTATCCGCGCTTACTCATTGAAAATTAGGTTGAGCTATAAAAATCATGACCATTGTAGCTTATACAGGAGTTGTCTTCTCATTTATTGGATCGCACTTGGTATATTACCACAGAGATATTTCCACGTTGACAAGAAGGGTTCTATCGCCAAGGCAGTTTTATATTATTGCCCTCTCATAAACATCAAATAGTGTCACAATATGAAAGATGAAGAAAGACATTTTTTAATCTTGTATCTGTAGGCGCTCCGCAATCATATCTTGTATTTGTAGGTGCTCCGCAATCAATCTTACTGTTACAGCAGTGTTACACCGGCTTTTGTCAGCACTTGTGCTTTCGTCGCACTTAAGCTGGTTTAGTCTAAGCTTAACACCGGAGTTTACAAAGCCGGCACGCCTACCGATAGAAGAGTAAAAATGCCAGAAGTGAGAGCATACATGACAAGTGAGAGCATACATGACAAGTGTCGCGTATTTACCGGGAGCCTCCCATATTTTTGCAGTCAGAGTTTGGAACGAAAATTGCTATTATTGGTTTCTTAAGTTTTTTCTGTGGCTTATTGGTTAGATCTAGCAGAACTTAGCTCAAATATAGCAATACTTTGGCAGCTGTATGATGTTAGGGGTTCCGAGTTATGACTTCTCAAAGTTTAAGAACGTTATGAAAAACCCGAATCTTGTGTATTTCTGGTACTACAACTTGTCATGCATGAATGTGTGATGTAAATTTGAACTATATTTGGTTTTTGTAATTCTCCCGGATCAACAGGAGAATGACAAAAGCCGTATGTTTCTATGTAGATATTCCACACGCTCTGCATTGTCTTACTGTAGAAGCATAATCCATGTAAGCTTTGTTTTTTGTAATCAAATACTGGTAAAGGGGTGAAATTTAGTCTTAGAAAGCAGGAGATGCCTACTAGGTGAAGTAGAGTAGAGAAGCTACTTCCAGGGTTCTCTACAGCATGGGCGCTCGGGTGCTCCGCCCATTTGTCAAACCAATCTGCCTATCTGCTCGTTTGGTTGTAGCAACTTTTTGCCTAGTTTTTCTGCCTATACACCTGTATTTAGTCTCGTGTGGTCTGTACGCACTTCCTACACTCATGAACATTACTCAGATACTAAGCGTGTTCGGAGTGCAAACGCGTTCACCGTATTTATGCACGGCCGTTTAAAAAGCAATTAATTTAATCAAAATATTCGGCTATTCTGAATGCGTGCACCAACGGCGACCACAGCGTTTACCCAGCGTTCACTCAGTACGCGTTCAAGCTGCGAAAGCGATCAAGGTTGTGGTAAAGCACTAGCGTTTAATTTCCCAGACTTGGTCAACCAAGCCGATGTTTTCAGATTGCGTGCAGTCAGTGATGCCTTCGAAGTTGAACGTTTAGCCATTTAAAGAACACGCCTATTATGCTATTATTAGTTCAGCGACGTTACGCATTAGCCACTCGGCTGTACTGCACTAAGTAAGCGTGCTAGTAGCCGCTCGCTGTAGGATTTTCAGTAAGCCAAGACCACAAGGCAACCATGAGATGGACTAGTGCTGGTTAGATTCCAAGAATCAGCTATTCGATTCGATTCTCCCTCGGAGGGTTTGATATTCGATTTCGATTTCTCAATAACAGGAATCAGCAGTATCCACCAGCTATTGCTGCTCACAGACCAAAATGAGGATATTGGTTGTGAACTAAGTAGTCTGAATATTTTAGACCTGGTTGTGAGGATAAGTGATGGGCAAAGGTCATAACTGCGGAGACTTCATGAGACAGTAATTCAGCTATACTCATTATTCATTGCTCAGACCTTGGAACATTCCAGACAGGGTGAACTGTTGTCTGTGTTGGCTTCCATCCATACATTCCATAATTTTCACTGGGCGCTGCCCAATACCCCAGCTTACAGTGTCAACACTTTCATCAAATATAGGCACACCCCTGCCATTACATCAGCTAGAAGAGCTGTCCATAGCAACTATGGAAACCTTCAATTCATGTTTTAAGGCATTATATTCGAGGCCGGTGCAGCAATGCATGTGCACCCATTTCTGAGTTGAGGTAAAGGCAAAATTAGCCATTTGTACCCAAAGTCAAGAAGTCCCGGAGGGAGCCCTGACTTCATACCGCGATTGAGGAGAGTTAGGACCAAAAATGCTGGATATTCATTTTGTTAGCTGTGAGGCTCAGAGCCCCGAGCCTCACAGCTAATATTCTGTCATATTTGAGCACTGCTAGATCTAGCCTATATACCATAGCAGAACGTTAGGAAAAATACTGGAGAGTCCAGGAACTCTAGGCAGGTTAGTAATTTACATGCTCTACTATGTTGGCAGACCTTCACTCCGCAATTGCTCACTGCCCAGCTTTATCGCCCCAGTCTATATCCAGGAATTACTGTAAACTTACGTTTTTTCTGTCATAGGAGGTTGACTTACTGCTCCTACTAAGGCTTGGTTTGATAACACGACTTGCCTGTACAACTGCCGGTCAACCTTTGACTTGGCGTCCACTCATTAGACATGGTGAGAGATAGAATGGTAATATCGCTGGTGCAATATGAGTCATAATCCTAGTTATGGTGGTAGTACTGACCACATCTATAGGATCGATAGCTACTGGATTCGTTTGCTACACGTGGTCATACCTCCATATCAATTTGAGACATATGAAATAATGATGGTTGAAGCTATGATGTTGGGGATAGGTCGGGGATTAGGACCGTCCATCGCTGTTTGGAAGCCTGCGGGTTACACGGATTCCCTGAGGAAGATGGCTGTCAGATGACAGTTTGGAGATAGCTAGGTTTTACTGAATAGTACTTACAACAACCAGCTGCAATCTCACTGACCTTATCAAAGGTAAAAGTCAGTAAAGCTAATGCTTGGCTATTGAGCAAATCCTCAGGGTTCTCCCCATCACAGCACCAGAGGAAATTTACCGATACAAGGTTCACTTACACCCGGGAAATCCTGGGGAAAACCTTTAATATACCCAATAGTAAACCCAGGAGATGTAAGAAGGGCGGGTTCAGAGTAGGGCCATTGCCGCATTTGTGGAAGTCATGAAACACATTTTCTCTAAACAAGTAAACGGATGAAGATTCATGACTGTACTCAGCGCATAGCCACGCAAGTCTACGTAGGCAGCTGAGGCAAGCTGCTGTTTTCCCCATTGCTGTGAATGCACAAAATAGAGATTATGAGCTTTTTATGGCCCCAGTATCAAAAATTTTTCTTGATGAGTCCCTGAAACTTGCTGTAAGGATTTTTCCTAGATCCAGGTTGAAATCCTTGCACCTGTTAATCATCGGCACCAGTATAGCAGTTCAGAGCTCTTGCAAGCGGCAGGTAGACACTGCAGCTCTTGACTCCTAAATTGGAGTAGGGTGTGGCTCACTCTGCAACATCCAAAACATAAGGAGATCACTGCGCATGGCAACAGGGTGGACTGAGATCTGTCATTTATCCTCAAGATTGATGAGAACTGTGGGCAGGTCTGTCTCTACATAAACAAGCAACTAGCTTGTCAAGTATCTACCCACAATGCTGAGCCATCTATACTTATAAGCCACTCAGTTATGCACGTGCGCGCAGTACGTGACGGTTTGTCGCTCTTCTTGAATACGATTAACTTGACTGAAGTTCGCTGGTAGAGGTCGCCCAACTCGGATTGTGTTTCATTGATTTCATGTTCAGCATCGATTCAATAGGTTTGCACGAACACTTTCAGGTGAGTTGCGGAAATGTTTAGTGTTACCAATTTGCCAATTTGAGGCATATAGCTACGCTTTTATGATTCTCCCAGGCAATTGATTCACCATTCAAATGCTTTGCATGCTCTCCACAGGCCCCGTAAGTAGACTATCTGTATTTGAGTAGTAGTTATGTACTGCAGTAGAAGCCGTAGAATGAGTTTCAATCAGCAAGCGGTATTTGTATCTTCAAAGTACAGAAATCTATGCTTTCATGTCATTAGGGGTTGGCAACACTAGAAATACCAATTCATGATACTCAACTTTCTTACCGTCTCTCAGAACAAATATGCAAGTGTGGCTCTTTATATATGGTGATACGCTTTATCTGTTTGTATATCTTTTAGGACTATACGAGAGGATGCTGAACAATACTTCATTGCACAATGATAGGGGAGAAACTGGTCCTGGTTGTTACTCCACCTGGGGAGTGATCATTGCAACCTGCAATGCCTTGTCGTTGGTGATTACCGTCCTGCATCTGGTAATCATCGCTGGTTCGAAATCACTAAACAGCAGCCAACACAGACTGATTCTCATCCACATCACTTTGGGGAATATTTTCTCATCGTTGGCTATCACAGCTGTGTACAGTTGTTTGCCATTTCTACCAGTCATCACCTCAATGATGTCTGAATTCAGAATTGCTGCTCTTCTGGTTGAATGGCCGATCTTTACAAGTCATTTGCTGTTCCTCATCGCCAGCATTGAACAATACTACGGAGCCTACAAACCTCTTAAATACGACACTAGTCTCTTCATTCGACACTTGCCTGTCATCCTTATTGTCGCCTGGATCTTCAGCTTTGGTTCAAAATTAGCATTCATAGTAACGGTAGCTGCTCTAAAAGACAGATTTGATAGTTTCTTAAGAATATTCACCTTGGGAAAACTCACTGCCCTGCATGTGCCTCTCCTTATAGCTGGAGGCTTATTCATTGCAGCTGTTAAAAAGCTGGCTGGTGTAAGGGAAACGCCAACAAGAGGAGGGCAGAGAGGAGGGCAGGAACAAACTCGCCGAATGTCAGTCTACTTGATGATGATATATATCATCTTCGTTACAATCACTGTCCTTGACATTGCATTGTCCTGGATTAAGACTTCCCACCAGACTTTGATACCAGTTGACAGTAGAAGGCTAAGAAACTTGACTCAGCCGGTTTACGTAATCTCCAATCCTATCATCTATGGGCTCAGGACAGAGGCTTACCGTAAACGTTTGCGTTCGTTTTTTTGCCTTAAATCCAACGAATAAATAAAGCTTTATATGATCAATCAATAAAATCTGGAAATGAATGAGGCAATGAACCGCCCAATTAGGCACATCTCAGAAAGGCAGCATGAAAGCAATATTTTTACGGATGCGATGGGGAGGGGATGAAAAGCGCTGATAAAATGGAAATATTAGTGTTGGTAATATTTAGCAAATATAGCAAGTTGAAAGGAATGACTTATGATAGTCCATCCAAGCTTTCTGTTGGTGATGTCGTACCTTGAAACATTTTCAGAGTTGTCGTCTCATTGCAAATAGAAATGCTACCATGATCATGTGACTTTATAGAAGCCGATTGATCAGGTGGGGAGGTACTTCTACTCCATTTTTAAATGAATGACATCCACAAACGCTAACACTTCCTCCCACTACCATGCTTATTTCTTGAAAGCGTAACTATATCTAGGGCTAATATTTGTAAATTTACGGTATGAAGTCTTGACTCTATCCAGGATCTTTTTAATTTAGGTACAAATGACTAATTTTGACTTCACCTCAACTCTGACATAGGTGCCCATGCGTTCCATCATCGGCCAAGAATGTATCAGCTTACAACATGAATTGAAGATTTCCACCGCTCCTAAGGACAGCTCTTCTAGCTGATGTATCAGTAAGGGTGCTCCTGAGTTTGTTGGAAGTGTTGGAACTGAAGGCCAGGGTCTAGGGAGAAAAATTTAGCATTTTAAAGTTGAAAGTGGATGGAAGCCAATGTAGACTACTATTCACCAATTTTGGAACATTCCAAGGTATGAGAATGTGGCTTACTAATGAGTATGGCTGAATGACTGTCTCATGAAGTCATAAAGTCTCAGTGGTTGTCACTCTGGCCCATCGCCTACCTTCACAAATAGATCCAAAATATTCCGGCTAGTTAGCAACCAATGTATCCTCATCTGATCTGTGGGCAACAATAACTGATGGATACCGCTTATTCCTGTCATTGATACCTCATACCTGTCACAAACGAGTTCATACAGATCAGTTGTGTCAGCCTGCTGTGAGGATGACCACGGCAACAACAGAATGCAACACTGCGTAGGATAAAGTAGTGTTTGGACAACCGAGCTGATAGCAAAGCATGACATTGAGGGATGTGATGGAATCATGATGATTCTTCATTGCTACTCTGAATCTGACCGCGTACTAGTAATGTATGACATTCGTGTACCGTATAACCATGCATTTGGTGACTAGTGACACATTCATTAATTCAGAAATAGAAATAGACACAAAGCAAAGACAAAATAACAAGAATGGAGTTGCACAATTGGTCGTTTCTTGATTCTTGCTATTCAGAGTGCTTCACCTAATCAGATTCAGATGCAGCCTTCATAAAAGGTATTAAATGTCATTGTTATCTTGTTGTCTTGACATACTGGAAATCCTACCATGAGCACACTACTACCAGCAGACTAATTAGTGCAGTACAGCCGAGTCCCTGAACTATTAATTGCATAGTATATGCGCAAGATGCGCTCGTGTAGGAAGTGCCTAAAAACCACACGATACTAAATACAGACACATGGGCAGAGAAACTAGGCAAAAAGTTACTATGACTGAACGAGCTGATTGGTGGATTGGTTTGACAAACGGGCGGAGCATGATGGAGAGAGCCCTAGTTGATAGAATTTCTGTGATCTTGCGTTGCGGTATAAACGCGTGGTTTCCAATAATGACTTATGCTGCCTTGAATAGTAAGCTACATTAACCACTCATCAAAATGTGTAAAGTGGTTTTGGATTTGTGAAGATAATGCTAAGTTGACCTCTGTTCATTCATGTTGAAATATCAAACCTCAGTATGTAAACACTGAAAAATTATGCTTTTACCATTGGCATTAGCATTTTACCATTGGCATTGGCATTTTACCATTGGCATTGGCATTTTACCATTGGCATTAACATTTTACCATTGGCATTGGCATTTTACCATTGGTATATCCAACACGGCTATCACCATTACATTTCAAGCAGGAATACAATAAATTTTTTCCGCTCAATAATTACAATTTGTGCCATTCTCACTCAGATGGGATGAAAATATCGATTAATATGCTTGTTTTTGTGAGTAGTAATGGTGTGAATGTAGTGTTGGTGATGGCTAAGAGCTGCCCATGCAGTCAGTACTCATTTTCTGCTCCTGAAGTTAGTAACAACTGAATGCTGAGTCAACAGTGATGAATAATAGCACTGTGATCCATTGTTCAGACTCTCTAGGCTAACCACGGGCTAATCCCTTGGGTGTCAGGGATTACTGTCAACATCCATCTCTCAGTACTTCCTGGCAACCAGTAACTTCCTCTCCAAATTCTCGATGATGCTTAGTAGGAAGGTGGTTAAGCTAGCTTGTACAGTAGATGCCCGGGGGGGATAGATCTGTCAGAATTTATCTAAATCTTTGTATCAAGTAGAGATGGGATAGTAGCAGAGGAACTCTATTCTAGTTCTGTAAAGTACAAAGACATCACCATGGTGACTAACCAGACCATTAACTACCTAGCTTCCTTCTGGGCCACACAGTTTAAGGGGAATTCTGATACAATTAACAACAACCAATATCTCTCAGGTAACTGTTGCTGCTGCATCTGTAGATGCATCCATACTCAACTCTGACTGAATTTAGGTTTTTACCTCTGTACCTGTATGCTATCCTCTTGATGAGCAGGTAAAAGGAAGGATTGCGATTGTTATCAAACTCAACGTTGTAATCACACCACTGCAGTACTTCTAATCGTGTCAGATTTAAGGTTCAGTGGCCGTATGAGAGATCATCTGTCGGGATTTTGGTCACCTCAATGGAGAGAATGCCACGCAGCCAGAAAGCAAAGCAGCTAACACCCTAATACCCAGCTAGAGCCCAACAGACTGGTACAGCAACATCCTGATTTACTACGCTGGTTTGCATACACTGTCATCTGTCCTTCACCTATAGACTTGACCTTGGGGAGAGGGGGCACTAACTGAGGTCTACTAAAGCCCGCTTAGGAACACCTTTGCTAGCAATTGCTAGAAAGCCTAGGCGCACAACAAAAGTGGGAGCATGCAGACTAGGGCGAGCATAATGGGAGGGAAATCACAAGAGCCATCGAGGCTACCAAATCGATGCGCTGACTTAGTATCCAAAACGTCTCCTCATAAGTCTGTACACCTACGGTGAGATTGAGGTGCAATCTATGATCCGAAAGCGCCCTTGAGGCTAAGCGACACTGCAATCGTGATCGTGAATTTGCTCTTACGAAGAGTAGCAAGCAGACGTGAATTTGAAGCCAAACCAAACCTACGAGTGCTGGTTGTGGTCGACAAGCTCTATCAAATCAAATGGCAAGTCATCAGAGGTGCTCTGGCTTTGTCCAATTATATTCCTACTAGCACTCATGGGCAAAGTTCAACATGTTTGATTGTATGTATGAGTGAATAATCCACTCCTGACTACTCATGCTCAATTTCATTCGTACGAATGGAATTGAGTAAAATTTGTGCTAGTGCGGCTTAGCCTTTAGATTGCTTCTCATCACAGAAATAAATGTGAGCTTCAAGAGCTGGAGAAAGAGGTTGAAAAGGCAGAGATGATAGTGGTAACTAGGGATGTAATGATTCAGGGTTTTAAGCTTCCATTCGGTTTTCGGTTTTTGATCGAGGTTTTCAGTTCTGTTCCGGTTTTCAGGTTGCGCTATGTTAGATGTCTGAGTTGCATGCTGGCCAACCTGTAGGGCTGCCAGTACAACATTTTTACTCTTCTATCGATGGGCTCGCTGTTGTCCTAAACGCCGGTGTTAAGCTTGAGATAGAGCAGGCTTACGATTGGCAAAAGCACCGGCATAAAACGGTGTAACACCGCCGTATGATTCTGACACGCCTACAGATGGAAGAGTAAAAGATGTCAAGAATACTGGAGATATCATTTTTCTGAACTTTGAGAAGCCATAGCTCAAAACCTGACCCCCTAAAGCTACAATTGTGTGATATTTGTGCTCAGCTCAGCAAGATCCAACTTGTGAGCCACAAAAGAAAATTGGAAGACCAATAATAGCCATTTTTACCATAAATTATGCCATCTAAAATACGGGAGCCTTGACAGGTATGCTGAGTGGAGTCCAGTCCACCAAACAGTTCGGAACTCTCGTCCAGTCTTGAAGTGTTACAGGCCGGGGCCAGATCTCATACAGTTTTACCCTGCTCCGCGCTGCGATGATTGTGCTAATATGAACTTTCAGTCCTTTAAGATGCTGGTTTGCACAGCACCCCATTCGCAATGATGATAAGTGCAACAGGTAGGTCAGCTGGTCTCACCAATCGTATCCCCGTATTCCCTGTAATTGCACCCAGGTGTGACCTCGAGAGCTCTTCCTCATCTGTAAGCATCCTAAATACTTAGCAGTGCTTAGGTCTAATCAGCAGTCCATGGACCTACCGTATTCCTCTACAATTAGGACGAGTGTCATGATCTCAAGGAAACCCGGGTGCATTATATTTCCTCAAGGTTTAGGCACAGTGTCGCTGCTACCTAACCTATATTAGCATGCACACTTAGGCTGTTTTTTTTCTATTTTGCACATGCCTGACCTCACCTGCTTAGCCTGGTGTCTTAATTATACGGGAATGCGGTAGTGAGCTTCACAACTTTTTGCATGTGGTGATCATTGTTTTCAAGAGAGATCCACCTAGGTTAAACTAGGGGATATTGATGTCATATGAGCACACGCACAGCAATGCAGATGGCTCATTAATCTGCATTCCTGTCAGACATCGAAGCTTAGGGTTGGTTTGGAGAAACAGATGTGCAAAAATGCATGGATTGACTCCAGGGACAGGTTGCCTCGAGAGGAATAAGGAAGCAGACTAATACCTAAGGTTAACCATACTCTGCCGGATATGATACCGGGAAAGATGAAGGGTACAAACAACTTCAATACAGCCACTAGATGTATGATTTTATATCTTGTACCATTCAAACAGCTAGACACCATACGATGCCACGCTGAAACCGGCAAAGTTTACCTTTCAATTTTCATAACTCCACAAATTCACTAACTTCATGACAGCAGACCTGATAGCTAGCCAGAGAATCAAAGCTGAACTGACCAGTGGAGTCATCTTCAGGCAGATTGGAGTAGCTCATTCACTCATTCACTCACTCATTCATTCATTCACTCATTCACTCATTCACTCATTCACTCACTCACTCACTCACTCATTCATTCATTCATTCATTCATTCAGTCATTCATTCAGTCATTCATTCAGTCATTCATTGTTTACTACGGACTCGTCACTGAATTATATTTTGCTTTGCTGAGCACTAAAGAGAAAAAAGAAAAGAAAAAGATAAATCATCAAAACAATTCTTACCATCGGCTAAAAAAGTCAGTTATTCAGTTTACGCACACAGAGATGGAAAACAGTCAGATCAGATGTTTACTCTCGCTTTCACAGATTTATACCGACCAGATGGTAGTTGATCAAATACAAACACAGGGTTTGTTTGACCAGTTGTGATGAGTTTAAGACATCTGGTTTTTATGATTCTCTCATGTACTGTCTCAATGGTATCAAAATCACAGCCGCCCAGGAAGTCGGCCAGGTCTACAACTCTGTTAATAGATTTCCTAGACATTTCCGAGAGGCGGCTGAAGACAGCACTAGGATCGTATAAAAATATGCACTCGATAAAAGTAGTGTAGCATTGAACTCTAAGAGGCACAGAGACATGCCTGGCATATAGCTTCTTCATTACGTAAAGTGTTTGTTCGGGCTTTCTTTACTACCTCGACGGAATGCTCTTGAAATGTTAGTTTCTTGTCCATAACAGTGTCCAGGTATTTAAAACTGCCGACCTGTTCCAGATTATTCCCGCCAATGATTAGACTGTTATGAACAGTGTTGCAGCGCGGGTCTGCTGGGCCCCGGCTGGCTGGCTGGGCCCCGGCTGGCTGGCTGGGTGCTGGCTGCTTGGCTTTCTGGTTGGCTGTGTGGGGCTTAGGCTTGGTAACTGTGCACTCACTATACTCGACCCTTTCAGTAGTTATCCATCATTCTAAATGACCAGTGCTGTATCAGTGCTGTATCAGTGCTGTATCAGTGCTGTATCAGTGCTGTATCAGTGCTAGATCCATCACATTTTCTTGTTACTACATGTTAAAACAGATATGGTCGTGGCAGGTCATGAAAGGTCAACAAGGCAATTTTTTGATGCAAAATTCTTGAACCTGTTTGTTTCACCATGTTATTACTAAATTATATCATTTCTTTGTGATGAATTGTTTACAGTTTTACGGAGTCGTTGGACAAAAATAAATGGCTTTGTCATTCTCCCGGAGATATTCGTGCATCAGCACGTGCGGGAGTGAGCGAGAGTGAGCGTGGATAGGCCTGGGAGTGAGCGCGAAAATCGACAGGAGAATAACAAAAACCAAGCAAACCAATGATCTAGTACTAAACCATGCCAGAAGCCATGCTGCCACAAACCGGAATGTCTCTAAGATTACATAGGAAGAGTTCTTTGGTTTTAGACACATTCAAAAACAGGTCGTTGTCACGACACCAACCAGCCAAGTTGTGGGCAGCAATATCCATCTGCGAGACATCATTCTTTGACATAAGGTCGATAAAAAACTGTATCATCGGCATATTTAATCAGGTGGAAATTACCGGAGCTAGGCTTGGGCATATGCTGTATATAAATAGAAAATAGAAGGGGGCTGATTACACAACGTTGTGGTGTTCCGACAGAAGTGGTAAATGCAGATGATAGACCTTCTTCAGTGAGCACCTTCTTCAGCGAGCACCTTCTGAGAGCAATTTTTCATAAAGTCGTATACAAGACTGAGCACTACTGGATTCAGGCTGGTATCTTGGAGCTGATTACAGAGTGTTGACAGGCTTATGGTATTGAATGCACCTGAGATGTCTCTAAATAGACATCTGGCATGATTCTTTGCATTGATGTCAAGCTGGTTGGTGACTATATCTAGTAAATGGGTTAGTGCCTCTTGAGCGTTGTTGATATGCGAACTGGGTGGTATCAGTCAGATATGATTTGAGAACATTGAGCAGCAGCCTTTCAAACAGCCTAGATATTGTTGATGTGAGAGCTATTGGACGAAACTCCTTGGCCTCGTTGGCGCCTGCGTTCTTTGGAATAGGGATGATGGTGGATGATTTCCATACAACTGGAAAGACTCCCTGAGGGACGCAGTTGTTGAATAGGTCACATAGCGGCTCCGATAGGCTGTGTGCTGCTGTTTTCAACAGCCTGTTAGGTATATTGTCTGCCTGGCACTTTTACGGATGTTGACAGATTTCAGGGCCTTCATCACACTGCCACTGGAGATAGATGGAGTGTCCTGTGTGACTTGAAATATTTGAGGGAGGTATATCTTTCTCGAATCTGGTGTAATATTTACTTAATACATCAGGTGGAAGGTGACATCGGGAGTTAGGTTTCATTAGGCTAAGTATTAACGTAAGCTGATCCCATGACCTCCTCAAGTTATCAAATTTCAAAGATTGTTCTACTTTAGCAGCACACCTTTGTTTAGCCCGTCTGATCTCACATTGAAGTTTAGGCTTGATGGATATCATCTTGTTACGTTGGTGTTGGGAAAGAGCAAAGTGCCTGTCTGCCAGCAACTTCCTGATTTTGCCATTCATCCATGATTTGTCTGGCTTTAGTGTTTCCTCTGTCACAGGCACGCAGTCATCAAATGTAAAGCTTGTGTAGTCAATGATAATCTCAGCTTACTCCGTAGCGTCAGGCTTGTCCTATGTTAGAGACTTCCAGTCTGTTGTTTCTAGGGCACAGATAAGTTAGTCAGTATTTGCAGAGCTCCAGTCTCAACGTTGATCTTAGATGAAGACTTCGGTGCCTTGTTTTCAAGGGATTTTGGCAGTAAGAACATGGGATGGTGGTCTGAGTTACCAAGCTGAGCTAGCTTGTGACATTTGTAGGCATTCTTGTATTTTAAGCAGCACTTGTCTAGATTATTATTAGCGCGAGTAGTACAGCTTATTTGCTGTGTGTAGTTAGGCAGATTGATTTCCACATGATTTAGATCACTCAGTGCTATCAGAGTTGAGTCAGGATTGGCAGACTCCAGTTCATCTATCTGTCTGTGAATAGTATATCTGGTAGCTGTGCCATCTGAGGTGGGCGTGGCTTTGAAGATAGTGGCATATATGATTAGTAACATGATAGGAGAGATATTGCGAGGTGTCCAATATGACCTCAAGCAGATGGCTTCTGAAAAGGGCGAACAGTGGCGGGAGATGACCTTGACCCCTGAACACTAGTCTTTGTTGACGTATGAAGTTAGTCCACCTCCTTTATTTCTATTGCTAGTGATTCCCTCTCTGTTTGCTCTGAATACAATATAGTTCTCAAAGGCTACCTGGCTATCTGAAAAGTTGCCTCTAAGTGATAACTCAGTTATGACTACATGACAACAATTTTGAACAAGATTGGCGGTGAGTTGCCTGCAGCTCATTTAACTTGTTGTAGAGCCTGTTGGTGTTGGCTAGAAGTATAATAGAAGGCAAGCTGGTTTTGATTTTACTGTTGACTTTGATGGATCTTAGCTTGTTTCTTGCACCAGCTCTCCTCCCCCGTTTCTTGCTGTATAACAGTTCAGGGCACTTGCTCTTAACTTCTCCCTGATAACGGGTGGTCCAAGGGTCTTTCTGGATTGATTTGCTGCTACAGTCGAGTGCTAAGAGAGCCATTCGATCTTTCTTGACAGATTTATCCATTAGCTTCATTAAGACCAGTAGATATAGTAATATATTTGCTGAACTCAGCTAAAACACTCCGCCGTGCTCGGCGCCGCTCACTTAATTATAACTGGTTGATAGAATGCTCTTAGTGCCATGAAGTGCCACTATTTATACACCAACCGCAATATGTTTACTGACACTGGCTTTAGATCTTGAGGTCTGAAACCGGAACAGGGAAAACCTATTCATCCAATCAGCAGATTACTACCAAGCATTAGCTAACCATGGGATGAGGCTTATTCGATAGTTTCCTTTCGCGAGACATTTCGATGAACTAACCTACTCCTGTACGTCTATTGTACAGAATTCCAAACCCAGATGTCGGCTAGAATTTTTCCAGCAGTTTGTGTGAGCATCGCCTCAACAGCAGGCTTATACACATATACATCATGGTCAATGGAGTTGTCAGCTTAGGAGTTATTCGTTGGTAGCTATCATTGTAGTTCACATGTGGTAGTCGTGTTCATCATTGATGGATAATTATTGAACTTTAAGCTCTGACGTCTTGAGTTCAAAGCTGAAAAACCATACAACTTTGCAGCCGTTCACAACCTCAGGATTCAGTAGGTGGTCCATCAAACACATTAAAACGCACCCTGTGATTCGCAGAGATCTAATTGGTTGATTAAGGCGAGCTCCTCACGCTCTATTGAACTTCAAAAAGTGACCTCTCTGGCCATTCGGAGACTCTGTTCAGTATTGCTTCAATGTGATAAAGATTGAGTTGTAGCATTCATCTGCCCCAGCACATACCTCATCAGGACAGCGGTGGGTCTTTTAAAATGTATAAGTTATGTTTATGTAGCCATCGTGCAACATAGAACAAACGTGCATGGGCCGATGGGCCAAATTTAGTCGCAAGCTAGTTCCTTTCAGTATTTTTTCATTGCTGAGAAAGACAGACAGGGAACTGGTATGTTAGATTAGTTCCCTGTCTGTCTGTATTTCTATCCAATACCTCCTGACCATCGTTTCCCAAATCATATTTATCATGCTGCTCACATCATTTCATTTTAGCAATCCATTTAGTGGCATTGGAGCTTGCAGGCATCTATCCGCACTAACAAAACACAGAAAGAACTAAACATCCGCGATACAGGTACAGCATTGCTAGTTCACTTCTTTCCAGGTTTAACTTTGGCTTTACATTACGACGATGAACTTTAGTTCTCAATAGTGATGTCACGATACAGAGATTTTGCCACGATACGATATCATGATATTGCAAATATCATCGATACGATACACCACGATACACCACAATACACCATGATACACCACGATACACCACGATACGCCACGATACAGACCATCAATGAAGCAGCAAATCATACGGTATCATAGGCAGTGTGTGTGTGGTGTGTTCAAGAATTCAAGAAGCAAAATATCAAGTTGATGTGTTCTCATTATAAAACATATCAGGCTGACTCTGGATAAATGTCTATACTCAGCAGTTATGGTGAATATTATAATTGCTACCTCAGGGTAGCGTTAGGTAGCTCTTATGAGCGCTAATGAATACATTCAACAGACAATAAACATGAGGTGCTGAAGTAATAGATTTCTGTCAGACTTCCAGAGCATCTTAAGGAATTGACAATCGATCCGAAGCATTTTGAGAGCTCTATGTACTAACGCTGCCATCACATTTTGTAGTTGGAACACTGCAATGAAACAGCATTTCTCAAAATTTTGCATTCTTGCATTGTCTTGTCTTGTCTAGATACGGACCTGTAAAGACATCTGTCTCGCAAAAGAGCATAGGCGATGAAGCCCATGTGCTCAAACCCTCTCATTGTCAAGGCAATTTTGATCTAGTGTTATGCCCTCAATCTGCCAGAGGTATTACCAAACTTTAGCAGGTTTTGAAGCTCAATGCATATTAAGGGGACAGCAAGTTTCTGGCATTACTTGATTCTTGGATGCATTCATCAGATGCAGCGGCAGGTATCAATTAGCCGGACTGATCGCCATCAATCTCTGTACCAGGAATTTAGCGTATTGCTTCACAAGGAAACCTAAGGTAGATCAGTACAGGAATTCGCATGTATTTCCGTTGGACATACTGCATGCAGCAATCAGTCGATAGAACACACTTTTAGGTCTTTCAACTGATATTGAGTATAACTTGGCTATGATGACATGGCTGAAACTCTGACGGAAGTAGGTGGACGGTGTCATCTGCCACCGAACTAATCCGATATCTCATATCGCTAATGAGGACTGTTGAAACTCCACCGAGGAGTACTCCTAATTAGAAATTTTGGTTATAAGCATCACCCTAGCAACCAATGATAATTTGGCCAGCTCTTGCTTTCCTTACAAGGAAAACTGAGGCAAAGAACTTGTCCTTTTTCCAGAAATGAGATGTCAAAGTTGTTGACAGAGCTGGAGGTTGATCATTACTGCTGCACCAGGTGTTCAAATTATGGTCAAGCAAGCGCGCTTTATATAACTCCTTTAACCCCTGGATGACTGCATCACTATAATATTGCCGTACCATATTACTCCATGGCAACGCACCTCATGATTCAGCGATTATAGTATGCACTTACTCGTTTTTATGACTATTTGCTAGTCATTAGGGATTAACAGTGAGCCATGCATTACCTAGCAAGCAGCTCAACAAAAAACCTCAATATGAAGATCCAACAGCTGTTTAAGATGCATACTACTCTCCTATCTATGATCTATCTCATCTTTTGCCTCACCGCTATGAAACTGCGTCAGAAAGAGGCTTGCCACTCCTCATTGGGTAAGACGACATCAACTCTGATCCATTGTTGTGCAGCAGCTTCAAATCACAACATGAAGAGTGCTATTTGCAGCAGATCACAATACCGTGAAATTCCAGTAGGTTACCCATCATTCCACAGTATTTCCCAGATGTAATGGTGACCCCATGGGGCTTTCAACTTCCAAGGCGCTCAGCTGAGAGCCGAGCCAGTACAGTATTTCAGCTTCATGGTAGAAAGGATAAGTACACGAGATGGCATTCATCTTCCATTTGCAGCCATGCCTTCCTGTTCCTGTTTGGCACATCTTCCTCGCTAGCCTTTGCCACTTCCACCTCTTTCTTCATAGCGTGCATAAAACTTCTTTTGGAGCTTCATCCTTCCCTCATACCTCCTGGCTCCATATCTACATGTAGCATCTTTCTCCCAATGTATATCTCCTCCTTTGTTTTTTTGTATTCATGCCATCTTTATCTTCCCTCTATCTTCCCTTATCCCAACGGTATCTCAAATGTACAGCTCCTCAAATTCTCTCATTTCTTGTGTTGTTATTTTCTTCACTTCCATTACTATCTTCAGCATCCCACGTCCTGCCATGTCCACCACTGCATTCACTGCCTCGGCAAGCCAACACAACATTCAGTGACACTAGTTGTAATGCTGTATGATCAGAGTCACTAGTGGTGATGCTGTATGGTCAGTGACACTAGTGGTGATGCTGTATGGTCAGTGACACTAGTCGTAATGCTGTATGGTAGAGTCACTAGTCGTAATGCTGTATGGTAGAGTCACTAGTC